>ERZ1034363.515-NODE-515-length-26447-cov-3.330982_pt1 | contig 26447 bp, 26 predicted proteins | sample MGYA00520616_ERZ1034363 | MGnify/ENA primary metagenome ERZ1034363 (study PRJEB33736, sample SAMEA104284506) | Azolla filiculoides | biome: Urban; feature: Water surface; material: Ditch water | place: Netherlands | collected 2015-10-28 | depth 0-0.1 m ... | reverse complement strand
TGCTCTTGTAGAAGCAGGTTCATCTCGTCTAGAGCCGATGACTCTTACAACTCTTACAACTGCGCTTTGAATGCTTCCAATTGCCTTGAAAGACCGATTTTGGTCTGGTATGGGGTTCACAATTATCTTTGGTATTATTACCGCTTCTTTTCTTACGCTTTTTGTAGTGAAAGGATTATACTATGAACTATTTATGAAGAAAGAGGATGCACTTGATAAATAGTGTTCTATAAAGTGAGCAGCGTCTTTTTACTCACTATTCTTTAAGTGTACTTATTATTTCTATGAATAAATCCTCAACTCAATATTTACCGCTCATCTTAATTACTGCATTTCTTGATATACTTGGATTCGGTATACTTATACCATCTCTTCCTGATATTATAGCTGGATTTGCTATGAATGGATCTTGGACAGCATATTCACAAGGAATATATTCAGTATGAATGTTTTTTGGAGGTTTGATATTTTGAAGAATGTCAGATATCTATGGTCGTAAAAGAATGTTAGTTGGAACTTCAATAATTAATTTTTTGTGATACGCAGTTTTGTTGAGTTCATTATTTTTTGCAATACCAAAAGGTGGATCATGAGTGTATTATCCCGATACTAATATTCTTTTTATAGGATTTTCACTCTATTTATTGTCTCGATTGGTTGCTGGATTTGGGTGAGCAGGATTTTCTGTTATTCAAGCTTATATTGCAGATATATCTTCACCAGAAAATAAAACGAAAAATATGGGACTTATAGGTGCAATGTTTTGAATGGGTTTTTTGGTGTGACCAGCTATTGGATGAATACTTGGAGGGATGGGTATTTTTACGGTAGTGATAGGCTGTATGACAGTAATACTTATTAATATAATTTCTATCATTTTTCTTTTATCTGAACCAGAAAAACATCAAGCAAGCAGTGAACTTTCTATCGATATTCATGAATCATTTCGATTTTCCCATGAAGTACGTTGGTTATTGGTTTTCTCATTTTTTACAGCTATAGGATTCTCTTCTATTCAGTCAGGATCTAATCAGTTCTATGCAGATAAATTTGGATTTTGAACTGATGGAATAGGATATGTTATGTCTTGAGTTGGGTTTATTTCAATTATATATCAATGATGGCTTGTTCGATATATTCGTTTGTATTTTAACGAAATACGTATGATTCAATTCGCATTTGCCATGCTTCTTATAGGGTTTCTTCTATTCTCTCTTAATTCCAATCCTTGGTTTCTACTTGGTATAATCCCATTCTTTCCAATAGGTATGGGCTCATTTAATCCATCTGTGAGTGCTCTTTTATCTATGAAAGCATGAAAAGATGTTGGAAAGGTAATGTGATATAATACATCTGCTATGAGTATTGGTTGAGTGATTGGACCATTTCTTGTTGGATTTCTTTATGTCTATGATATTTCCTTCCCATTCTATGCGTCGACAATTTTATTTTGTATACTCTTTGTTGTATCTTTATGGATTTTTCAATCCAAATATAATTAATATCTTCTCGTTATGAAAATTATTGCAATTGCCGCTATGGCAAAAAACCGAATAATTTGAAATCAATGAAAAATTCCTTGGCATTCCCCAGAGGATTTTAAGCATTTTAAGGAAGTAACCATGGGGGCTCCGATTATCATGGGGCGCATTACCTATGAATCAATCGGGAGACCACTTCCTGGAAGAAGAAATATAGTTGTCTCTCGGGAAGATTTCAACTCTGAATGAGTTGAAATATATAATGATATTACAAGATTACTTTCAGCATTAGAATCTCAATGAGTTGAGAAGGTATACATTTGTTGAGGTTCTCAAATATACACGTATTGTTTTGAAAATAGTTATATAGATGAAGTTGTTCTTTCTATCATGGATGGAAATTTTGAATGAGATGCATATTTTCCTATATTCGAAAATGAATTCATCTCCACAACAGTCTCTCAAAGAGAATGATTCTCCATTCATACTTTCTCAAAACATCTATAATTTTGTATAAAAAAATCTCATCCAGTTTTATTGGATGAGATTTTTTCTTAATGAAGAATTGTATCAAGAATAGATTGTTTTAAAGATTTTTTGAGTGCATTCTTTTTTATGTTTCCATCGATTGATATAACGTGTTTTTCTGATGAAAAGACTTCTTTGTATGTGTTGATTATTTTCTCTTGAGCATTTTTTACAAAAAGCTTTTTATCTTCTCTTGTCATTTTTTTACCGTCTGGAGCATACACAAGAAGATTAATAAAGTGAAGAGAAAGAAGTGTTCATTCTGTTTTCTTTGCTTTCTTTCAGAAAGATAATTTTTCTTCTTGGGCTCTTTTTTGAAGACGAGTAAGTGATTCTTCGAGAGAGATACCAACGTGAACTGTAATAGCTCGATCAAAAAGCTCTTTATAGATACTATTTCTCCACCAAAGAAGTCCATATCGAACTTGCTCTTCGGTCATTCCTATCATAAGACCACGGACAATAAGGGTATGAAGACCACGATCCATAATAACTACATGATTTTGTTTGAGTGCAGGAATAATTTCACGTTCGATTCTATAGAGAAGATCCGCAGCCTGAAGAAAAAGATTTGTTTCAGGAAGAATTTTTTCATCCGTTTTCTTGAGTGCTTCGTTCTGATCAAGAAAACTTCCAATAACTTTGGAACTTTTCCAATCTGATACGGTTACTTTTTTTCCTTCTTTCTCAAGAAGTTTCTTGAGAATTTCAATTTGAGTTGTTTTTCCTGATCCATCAGCACCATCGAATATAATGAGAGTACCAGGAAGCGCATGACAGTTACTAATATTTGGGCGCATAATATTGGGGGTGAATAAGAAATGAATAAAAGATATTATCGAGAATAGTGTGGTCCCATGAGACGTACTTCATATTTTCTTTCAAAGTAATCTGCAATTTTCTCAATAAAGAGAGGAGTTGTCTTATATACTGGTGCGGTACCATCAATAATGTACATTCCATTTTCTTCCGAAAGAATATCGTATCACTCAATAACTTTTGTTTGAAAAGCCTTGAAACTCTCAATAATATTTTCAGAATAACGAACATCGAGACCAGCCTCATAATGTTTAAGAGGATTACGTCCTATTGCACGTTGTGCTGCAATTTCTACAGGAATTCTAAAATAGAATGCAAGATCTGGAACTGGAAAGTATAAATCATAAAATGGTTTCATATCTTTCATTTTGAGTCCACGAGCATATCCACGTGCCATGGCAGTATACATATATCGATCACACAGTACTACCATCCCAGCTTTAAGTGCTCCTCGCATTTCAAGAATATATCGTTCAATAAAATCAGATGCATAGATAGTATCAAATACAGCTGCTGGCATATGAAGATCAGACTTCTTCATATTTTTTTGCATTTCATGAATTTTCATTGAAGAGTTCCATATACTATGTACACAGAAAAACCCATTTGATTCTAGGAGATTTTTTGCTATGAGGAGTTGAGTTGATTTTCCTGAACCATCTGATCATTCAACGATAATAAGAGTACCAGGTCGAACATCGGTTGAAAAGAATGGAGGTTCCTTTTTTTCAATTTTTGAAGTGGTGGGGGTATGGTTCTGAACTTCTGCCTTTTCAGACTTTTGTTCATTTTGTACTTTGCTTTTCGCTGTCATTGGAAAGTGTTAATAATGATTAAATTACTTGATCATAGTAACACTTTTAGAACTACTCGTCAAAGAAAATCAATATTTTTCTATAGCATATTGTATATGTTATTTTCCTATTAATATTTTATACATATAGTATATCAATGTTTTCCCTTTATAGAGCAATTTTTATGAATACTTCATTATATCAATATTTTTGCCCATATAATTATTGATTATTTATTATTATAATGCAATATAATAATAATAGTCTATATACCTATGAGGGTATATAGACTATTTATTTCCTATAATGTGATAAAAATTGTATCAAGTATATATCGGGGTGAAGTATTTGAACTTGAAAGAAGAAGGATTGATTCTTGTATTTTAGTAAGTATTTCAGGTGAAAGAGAATGTTTTCATTGTTGAAAATATTCTCGAACAATGGCCAAAGCCATAGAACGTTCATACTTAGTTTTATAGAGAAGTATAAGGAGTGGACCTTTTTCTCCTTGTAAATAGCTACTAATTGCAAATATGAGCTCATCTTCAAGATTGATTTGATTTACAACATTACTTGATAGGAATATGGTTCTTGATTGTATAGTATCAAGAATTCATTCGTGTGATTGTGCTGTTATAAGAATAAGTGTATTTTCCGGAGTATCCTCAAGTATTTTCAATAAACTATTTGCAGCTTCAGGGGTTGCAGTATCAATATCTCTAAGTAAAAAAATCGTGAGTTCGGCATATCCGCGTACAGATGCTAACTCTATAAATCTTCGCGCATCTTCTATTCGAAAAGCTTTCTTGTCATTTTTGTTTACATTTCATTCAATAATGTAAATATCATCCCGGGCATATTCATATACGTCTTCTGGCACATGTATGGGGATTCATTTTATATTTTCTATAATAGAACAAGCATCGGTATCACTTACTATCATTGGAGGGGGGAGAGTTCCTCATTTTATAAGTTCTAGTATTGGTTGTATTAATGGATGCATAATAGTTTTTAAATATCAAAAATTTGCGAAAAGAGAGATTATGTGTACTCTTTTGTTTGATTTCACTATAGCTATTTCTCTTCCATGTTCAACCGAATTATTCTCTTTCTTGTATCACTTTTTGGATTCCTTTTTTGAGTATTTCAGGCCTTTATTGATTTGATTTGGAGATTATATATTTTGATAGCATCATGGTATGATGCTATTTCAAATAGAATACTTGCTCTTACTATTCTATTTATATTAGCAAGTTGAATTGCTGGATTTTATTGGTATTTTTTTGCAATGAATAGAACGAGTCTTGTGCTCTATTTTACTCCGAATACAATTCCTGTGGAGGTTACTTTAGCTGGGCAGAATACGAATCCAGCATCAAAAGTATTGGATAACGTATTAAATCTTCAGAAAAACTGCTTGAATACTTGTACCTTTTCTCCAATCCCCCCATGGTCTTATATGGTGACTCTTTCAATTTCTGGGCACATTATAAAAACAGATTCTATCTCACTTCAAATAGATAAAGAAAATATTTTCACATATAATGTGAATATACCCGTTTTTATATGAACAGGTCAGGTATTGGAGAATGCTAAAGATACTATACCAGAACAAGAATTATGATCAGAATTTCTATGAGCCTCGTTCATTCTTCAGAAAGAAAAAGTTTCTTATTTTTTAAGAAAAAAATCAAAGACCACAGAGGTCATAATAAAAACGCCAAATGAAGTACGTGTCTATTTTGTGGTTGTATGAGAGAATATTTATTCAGATAACAGTGGAGATTTTCTTATATCTCAAGTTGATACATGATCATACATATACTCACTTTCGAATGGATCAAGTTACTTTTTTCCATTTTCTGATTCTATAAGTGTTGTTCGACTTCTCCCATCCTGATTTCTATCGATTAAAACAAAAACTTCCGTATATCTGTTCAATGATAGTACGAAACAGTTTGATTTAAATCCATACTTTTCTGATGTATTAGAACTAAATTCAAATTATAGTATTGCATTTATTGATAAAAATGATGTCATAAAACGAACATTATTTAATCTCGAAAATGAAAATGGTACTGTATTTTTTCTCATTAATCGAACAAATGGTGAACGTCGAAAAGTAGTAACGACTCAAGAAAATGTAGCTTATTTATTATATGATTCAGGAATGACTTCTTTTATAACTATTGATGGAATACAATATCCAATTGAGAACCTTCCTTCTAACTAATTTTTCATGTTATTTGATACACACTCACATCTTTATTTTGATAACCTAGTTCCTCATGAGGATGCTGTTATCGCCCGCATGAAGGAATATTGAGTTATTTCTGTACAAATAGGATGTAATCTTGACTCTACCATAAAATCCATTGCATTATCTCGGAAATATCCATGAATTCTATGGGCTACAGCTGGATTTCATCCAACTGATATTCAAGACTTCAAAACATTTCACTTTGCGGATCATGATTTGCTTATATCTTCACACCGAGATCAAGAAAATCCCACTCCAATAGAATACTGAGTTTTGGAGACTTTTGAAAAACTTATTATTGATAATCCCGATCAAATTGTGGCAATAGGAGAATGTGGTTTTGATTTTCATCATCTTGACCCTGTACAGTCTGAAATTCAAAAAAAAAATCAATATAGTTGGTGGTTGATGCAAAAAGAAATAGCAGATAAATATTCACTTCCTATGATTATTCATACTCGCGAGGCACGTCAGGCAACATATGACTTTATTCGAGATAATGATGTATCACGAGCAGTTATGCATTGTTATAGTGAGGATTGGGAATTTGCTGAATCACTTTTGGAACTTTCAGAAGATATTATGTTTAGTTTTTCCGGAATTTTAACATATAAAAATTCACCTCTTATTCAGGAGGCTGCAAAAAGACTGCCACTCGATCGAATTATGATAGAGACAGATGCGCCTTTTTTATCACCCCAAGTGGTTCGTGGCACTACAAATGAACCTGCAAACGTTCGTTTTGTTCTTGAGAAACTTTGTGAGTTACGAACAGAATCTCCAGATGAAATTGCTCAAGGAGTCTATGATAATGGAAAACGGTTCTACTGATTATGTTAATTCCTAACTTGCTCTCGGTATGATAGATAGGAATCCAATATTTCTCCGTGCATTTGATATATTAGAAACTTCATTGAAGCATGTATTTCTGACTGGAAAAGCATGAACCTGAAAATCTACTTTTTTAGAGTATTTTCGTCAGGAAACAAAAAAACATGTCATTGTACTTGCTCCGACCGGTATTGCCGCTTTGAATGTACGTGGTGAAACAATTCATGCATTTTTTGGTTGGAAGCCACATATGACTATACATGATATTAAACCCAATAAAAAACAAAAAGAGATCTTTGAAAAGATAGATATGATTATTATAGATGAAATATCTATGGTTCGAGCTGATGTGTTAGATTTTGTAGATATGGCTCTTCGTGTTAATAGGGAAGGAAAGAGAGATATTCCATTTTGAGGAGTTCAAATGATTTTAATAGGAGACCTCTATCAGCTTCCTCCTGTCCTAACAAGACAAGACAAAGAAACATTTCATGAGTTGTATCAGAATGAATATTTCTTTTGATCACATGTATTTACAGATGGCGGATTTGATATGGAGTTTATAGAGTTTGAAACCATATATCGACAAGAAGACGATAAATTCATCTCCCTCTTGAATACTATCCGAAATAATACAGCAGATATAGAGGATATGCGTGTTTTGAATTCAAGAATACAACTCCCTCCTGAAGATGATGGTTTCATTGTTACTCTTGCTACAACAAATGCCATTGCTGATAGTGTGAATGAAGAACATTTGGACATGATTGAGAAGGAAGATTTTTCTTTTTCGGGAGATATGTTTGGTGACTTCGATAATAAACAGCTTCCAGCAGATAAAGAGTTAATTCTCAAAGAGTGAGCCCAGGTAATGTTTGTAGCCAATGATACACGGGGGAGATGGGTAAATGGAACTATTTGAAAGGTGAGTGGATTTTGAATTGATGCAGATGGGAAAGATGTTATAGAGGTACTTCTTCCTAACCAAGAAATCGTTTCCGTTGGTCAATTCACCTGGGAAATGTATCATTATGGTTTTGATAAAGAGAAACACATGGTCACTCCTGAAGTTATTGGTATGTTTACTCAATTTCCACTTCGACTTGCCTGGGCAATTACGATTCATAAATCCCAAGGAAAAACATTTGATAAGGTTATTGTTGATATAGGGAACGGATCTTTTGCTCATGGTCAAGTTTATGTGGCGCTTTCTCGTTGTCGCTCTTTTGAGGGTCTATACCTTAAAAAACGGATAGAAAAACGACACATTCGTATGGATTCACGGGTTGTCTCCTTCATTACTCGCTACCAATATAGAATAGCAGAAAAGAAAATGAGTCGAGAAGAAAGGATGGATTTTATTGAATCCGCCATTTTTTCTGGTGATGATATAGAAATGGTGTATTTAAAATGAAAAGATGAAAAAAGTTTGCGTAGAATTACTCCAGAGAGTATTGGACAGATGATGCATCTTGGAAAGAGTTATCTTGGAATGGTAGCTATGTGTCATACACGATGAGAAGAACGTGTATTTGCTGTTGCACGAATTTTAGAGATGAAACGCATCCCTAAAACGTAAAAGAGAGACTGTTTTTTTATATATAAGTTGCGTAGCATCTAGGTCATATATTTTTTTATGTAATCTATTGATTTTTCTGATGGAAAATATATTATATAATATATATAGTATATTTACTATAATATATATAGTGTAATTTTACTTATTTATAAGCAAAAATAATGATTTCAGATATTAACAAAATAGTCAAAAAAATTGTTAAAAAGTGAAAACAAATTATGACCATTTCAGAAATTTCTATGATTATTACTGGCAAGAGGGCTGAAAAGTATTGAGAAATAGATAGTTTTGTAACTTTACCCACAGAAGAATCCAAGGGATATGATCGAGTATATCAGATTATCTATCAACTTAAATGAATGGGAGTGCTTCTTTCTATACGGAATGGACTGTATTTTATTCCTTCTAATGAAAAGGAAAAATCTCTTCATATTGAGTCTATTATTGATAAATATTACTGGTATATTGTTCGTTCTTGCATAGTGTCCGAAGTTGGAAATGAGTGGATTATTGCTTGAGAAAAATCGCTTGAGCTTCACATGAATGATCGTTCAGTGCCTTTCGAACTTCTCATTTACACACGTGATACAAATAAAAGAATAACCATTTGAGAAGGAAAGGTAATTATTCTTCGAAGCATTGTTTCTGGCAAGAAAACAGGATCAAAAAATATGTTTCCATTCCTTTATAAAAATAGAGAACGAATTGAAATGGATGGATGGATTTTTTCGTTTCTTGGAAGAGAGGCCTCTATACTTGATGCACTTACTATTCATAATCAAGAATACGGGGTAAATAATGCTCTTATATTAAAATTTATTCGTCGATATGAATCACTTTTGATGCGTGATGTATTCTGAAAATTAGTTACTCAAAAATATATTCGACCAATAAATCGACTTCGAGAGATTTCAAAATATCATGGAATTGATACAATATATCATATGACATTAGAAATTATACGTGATGAAGGAGGGGGATGTTTTTTGACTATGGAATAATTTTCATATTCGATTATAATTATATTTCAATAATTCAATTTTATACAGTATGCTTCGAGATATTATTTTCCGAGTAATAACAGCACATCCAGATTTTTCTTATGAAGAAGTAGAAGAGGTATGTCAAATTTTCCTTGCTTCTATTACTGAAAAAATGAAAGAAGAAACAAAAATTAAACGTCTTGTAAAATATATAGAAAAAGAGTTTGAATTGGATACTGCACCACAAAAAAATGTTTCAAATAAAATATATACACTTGAAACCATCCCAGAATATCTTTTTAAAGGGAAAGGGGATATTCTTTCGAGTTTGGTAACTATTCGGAATCTCTCAAAGAATATTGAACAGACAGAATTATTTCAATCGGTTGACATGCAGATAAATCGAAATGATAAAATAGCTTTAATTGGTAAAAATGGATCTTGAAAAACAACACTTCTTAAAATGATTATTGATCGAGATATAGAATATGATGGGATCATTGAAAAGGCTGCCAAATTAAAAATTTGATATCTTTCACAGGATCTTTTTTGGCAAGATACAAATAACACTCTTCGTCAGGAGATGCTTATGGTGTTTCCGGATATTACAGAAAAAATTCATCGTCTTGAAGAGATTCAGTATGATGATGCTTTTTGGGAAGAAATTGAAGATATTAAGACATATCTTCAATTACACGATGGCTATAAACGATATGAGCTTCAGTTAGATATATTAAAGTATTTTGGATTTCGTGATGAGCAATTTGAATTTAATGTTCTTCAGTTATCATGATGAGAACAAACAAAAGTACAAATCGCGAAATTTATGATAATGGAAGTGGATCTCCTTATTCTTGATGAGCCAACAAATCACTTGGATATTGAAGGGATTATATTTTTGGAACATTTTTGTAAAATCTGGAAAAAGGCAATCGTATCAATTTCCCACGATGTTCGTTTTATTAATAATACTTCTGATAGTATCATCGAAATTTCTGAGAAGAAATTAAATAGATATCCTGGGGGTTATGAAAATTATCTTATTGAGAAGCAGGCTCGCTATGATAAACAATTAAAAAGTTATGAAATTCAACAGAAAGAACTTGAAAAACAAGAAGCTTATATTAATCGATTTCGGTATCAGGCAAGTAAAGCTGCATGAGTTCAGAGTCGAATAAAGCAAGTTGCAAAAATCGAAAGAATCGAACGTCCACACGATGATATAACAGTAAGAAAATTAACTATTACAACAGATAAACGGTTACCAGAAAAAGTGTTAGAATTACGAGATGTTCATATCGGTTATGATGTTCCAATTATTATTACTTCCTGAGAAATTGTTGTGAGAAAAGATGATAAGATAGGAATAATTGGTCGAAATTGAGCAGGGAAAACAACACTTCTTAAGACGATACTTTCTGAAATCTTAGCACTTTCCTGAACTATCTATAGAAATCCTGATATTATTATTGGCTCATATTCCCAAGTGCTTTCTGACCTGGATGGTGAATTAAGTATTATTGCGGAACTTCTTAAGAATCACCAAAAAGATACGGAGATACGCAGTATGTTAGGATGACTTCTTCTTTCTTGAGATAAAGTTGATCAAAAGATAAAGACGCTTTCTGGTGGTGAGCGAGCAAAGGTTGCACTTACTAAAATGCTTTTGACAAAGCCCCATGTAATTGTTATGGATGAACCAACGAATCATCTTGATTTGCATTCTAAAAATGTCATTAAAGAAATGCTTGAAAACTTCAATGGAACGAGCATTATAGTTTCACATGATCGAGATTTACTCGAGCATATTTCTAATAAGGTATGGCTTATACAAGAGTGAAAACTTCGCACATTTGATGACCCTGAAAAAGGATTTCAAGAAGTATTCTAAAGTATTCTATTTTTTATTATTGCTTGTATAAAGCCTCTAAAAAGTGGATGAGGGCGATTTGGACGAGATATAAGTTCAGGATGAGATTGTGTGGCAATCATATAGGGGTGATTCTTTATTTCCACAATTTCAGCTAACATCCCATCTGGAGAACTGGCAGATACTATAAATCCTGCTTCTTCCATTTTTACACGATATGAAGGATTAAATTCAAATCGGTGTCGATGTCGTTCAGAAATGGTAATAGAAGAATTGGTTTTTATTATCGGCCAATCAGAATTTGTATATAGCTTTTCAGCAAGAGTTTTTGGATGAATATTGCAAAGATAGGAACCAAGGCGCATATTTCCTCATTTGCTTGTGAGATTTTTCTGATGTTCCATTATATGGATAACATTATTGCTTCCGTCTGGCGTGAACTCTTCACTCGAGGCATCTGATAATCCAAGCACATTTCTTGCAAATTCTATTGCCATAATTTGAGAACCAAGACAGATTCAAAGAAATGGTATTTTGTTGTCTCGTGCATATTTTGTTGTCTGTATCATGCCTTCAATTCATCGGTTTCAAAATCCTCCTGGGATGCATATTCCATCCATCTCTTCAAGGATGTGGATTCCATTCTTTTCTATATCTTCTGCTTCAATAAAATGAAGCTCAACTTTCTTTTGAAAAACGAATCCTGCACATTTGAGTCATTCGTTGAGTGAATAATAGGCATCCTCTAATTCAGTATATTTACCTACCATGCCTATTTTTATAATTTCAAAAGAAGAATCAATATTATTCAAAAAAATTTCCCATTCTCTCATATCAGGCTTTTCATTCTTCAGTTTGAAACATTGGAGTATTTTTTCACCAAAATGTTCATTATGAAATATCATAGGTACACGATAGATAGTATCAAGTGTTGGTGCTCATATGATATTTTCAAGTTTCATTCCAATATTTAATGATATCTTCTCAATTATTTCTTCAGGAATTGGATTATCTGCTCGAACAATAAGAAAATCAGGATTAATACCATAACTCATCAATGTTCTGATAGAGTGCTGAATAGGTTTACTTTTCAGTTCTTTTGAAGCAAGTAAATAGGGAAGAAGTGCTATATGGATAAAACGAACATTGTCTTCTCAGAGCTCATTACGAAGTTGACGAGCAGATTCAAGAATATATTCATTTTCCATATCTCCAACGGTACCTCCAATTTCAATAATAGTAATATCGGCTCATGCTGAATCATATCAGAGGCGTATTTTTTCTTTTACTAAATTTGTGAGATGTGGAACAATTTGAACGGTACCTCATAAATAATCACCACGGCGTTCTTTGAATATAATTTCTTCATAGAGTTTTCAACTTGTAAAAGATGCATATTTATTAAGATTTGTATCGAGAAATCGTTCATAATGACCAATATCGAGATCTGTTTCGGTTCCATCTTCTGTTACAAATACTTCACCATGTTGAAATGGACTCATGGTTCAAGGATCAACATTTAAGTATCCATCAAATTTTTGGCAAAAAACCTTGAGACCAGCTCATTTGAGAAGTGCGCCAATCGATGCTGCAGTAATTCATTTTCCAATTCCAGATAAAACTCATCAGGTAATAAATAATACTTTCATAGAAGTGCATATTGTAAAAAATAAAATTCAATATCGTGTTTTTAAAGGCAATAAAAAAGAGGTCATAAAAGACCTCTTTCAAAAATGTGTTGTATGCGTTGGGAATTCAAATGCATGGAGGCAGTATAAGAAATATAGAAAAAAGGCAAGAAGATTTCTTATAACACTTTTATTTTCCAAAAATGATAGATGGGCCTCTTTGTGAAATATTTATTCGTCTTTCTTGGTTTTTTATATACAATACAATCTATGAAACTTCAGAAATATCTCTCACAGGCAGGAATCTGCTCACGCCGTAAGGCAGAAGAATACATTGCCGCAGAACTTGTCCGTGTAAATGGAGAAGTGGCGCATATTGGTCAAATAATCAATCCAGACTCAGACACTATTGTTATTGATAACAAAGTTATCGAAGATACTGAGAAGCTGGTTTATTATAAGCTCAATAAACCAAGATGAGTAGTTACTACGTGTGTTTCCCATGATGATACATGAATTCTTGATATTGTAGATATACCAGAAAGGGTATTTCCAATTGGTCGTCTTGATAAAGAAACTACAGGACTTATCATCCTAACAAATGATGGTCGTTTATCAAATTATTTGATGCATCCAAGATATGAGCATGAAAAAGAATATGTAGTTGAGGTGTATGGAAAAATTGAAGATGAGGCACTTGAGAAATTAACAGCATGAATTCGAATAGAATTAAAAGATAACGGAACACGAAAAAGTCCAACCTATTGAGGTGATGGGACTTGAATATATAAGAAAACATATAAAACGAAACCATGTTATATTGAACGATTATCAAGTTCAAAATTTTCTATAATGATCCGTGAAGGAAAAAATCGTCAAATTCGTCGAATGGTAGAATCAGTTTGATATTGAATTAAACGTCTAAAGCGTATTCGAGTAGAGAATATATTTCTTGGAGACTTAGAGGAGGGGCAATATGAAAAGTTTTCTCATAAGGAAAAAACGGAATTATTCTCAAAACTTGGAATTAGTAAAGATCCGAAATCATGAGAAGTTTCTAGTTCTGTTCTGGAATAATTCTCTCAGATATTTTTTTTCGGATTCTTGCGCAGGTTCCTGCAGGAAATAGGATCTCACTATCTCCAATTTCATCCGTGTGGATAAATATCTTTTTTCGTACATCCTCTATTGATTCAATGGGCTTATTATTTTCTTGTCGTCAACAAGTACAATTTGGACAGAATGAAGCAGTATTTTTCATTTTTTTATGTATTAGGAGTATGTGAATAGGGGAGTTTTTTTACACGATGAAGCGAATTATATGTATCTATGATTCATCGAAAAACATCAATTATATATAGGTGAAGTATTTTGGAGTCTTTGTTGTATTGCGTTGGTAATTTCGAGGCAAAATCACTGAGGATATTGGTGGATATTTTGTTTTCCTGGTGATACTTTTTTCCCTGGAACACCTAATTTTCTTGAGTAAAATTCCGCGTCAACATCATTTCGTAATTTCTGTAAATGCTGCATAAGATCGTCTTTATTTGGTGAAATAAAGATATCATATATATCTTGTTCATATTGAGCATTTTTATGGTCAGGTATTTTCATGGTCTTGTTTTATGAGATCTAATAGAAGTTGTTTTGTAAGCCTCTCTCTTTTTTTATAGGCTGGTATTATTTTTGATCAGATTTTACAAACGAGAGAAGGGAGTGAGAGTGTTTTTGATCATGCAATGCTATCTATAAAGAAAAGTTCAGAGTTTTCAGGTGAGACCATAAAGTTCGTACATCCACTCCATTGTCATTTATCTTTTGGATGTATTGGAGTTCCTATTATATCAAAGCCCCTTCATTGGTCTTGAATAATCTTATATGCTCGCTCAGTAAATATTTTAAGTTTTGAAAGGATATCTGATGATGGCATAATGTCATCATCAGATAAATAGTTACAGAGAAGTATGCCGTGAACTCGTTTTTGGAGGACAAAATATGGAATATCTTTTCTTCATTTTTCAAGATGAGTTTCTGGCATATATGTACTGAAATATTCTTGAAAGAATGCAAGAGAGTTATTTGCCTGATTCCAAGAAATTGGGTTTCAATTTCTTGGAATCTTTACGACCCAATTGCTATCCTGTGAGTATACAGTATGATGTGCTCATTCTCAGATTATCTCCATAGGTACTTTATTTGAAATAAATAATAATGTATAATATTAATATGTCAAATATTCTTCTTGGAAAGAATAGGGAGGGTTACATGGTCATTTCTTTTGTCCATTCCGCTTCACCTCAATAGAGCCTAACTATACCCATAATCTCGGAAAGTCGAGACAAAGAGGTATCATATATTTTGTGTATTTGTGGAGCAGGGGATGTTGGATTATATCATGCAATTCTATGCATAAGGAGTATATCCTCTGGAATAGTTGATAGATTATTTTGCTCAAGAAGTTGTTCGATTGCTCTTTGAATTTTTGGACGGATCGACATTTCTCAAATCCTTCATGGTTCATTTTGAATAATTGTCCGGAGAGTATTATGAAAGTGAGAAGATGTTATAGTGTGACGACTCATATGGATATATAGAGTAATAAAATAAAAATTCCTCCAGGTAAATGGAGGAATGGTAGTAATATAATTTATCAGACTTATATTCATACATAAATATCCCCCAGGAAAATTCCAAAGAAATAAAAGAATGAATATGTAAAACCGTTTTTATACATTTCTTTATAAAAGTATATACTAACAAATATATTATTATATTTTTCCCTGAATTTGTCAATTATTTTCTTGAGGATATGGAAGTTTTCCTTTTAAAAGTAGGGCATTATATGTATTAAGAACTCTTCGGAGAAGGGTTATTGTAAGTCTTGCTGAATATAGATCATCAAGTCCATGATCCTTATAGTTACCATCAGCAGTATGCCACATTTTTATTCACTTTTTTATATTTTTATGAGAAAAAGGTAATCTCCTCCGCGTCATTGATTGGAGTCCAAGTGTGGCAACCAATTTTCTCTCTTCATCTTCGGTATATCGAATATTTTCTTCAAAACAATAGAGAAGATTTTTTGCTATATTTTCTGGAAGTTGTGGATATTTTTGAACTCACTTCTTTAAAAAATCTTTCCCAAATTGAAAATTTGTAAGAACATTCCGTTTTATAATAACTTGCTCATCTCAGATTATCAGCCTTCCATCACTCGAAATAAAAATAAGAGGAATAACACAAGCATAAGCAATATTTATAACTCATTCTGTCCTGTATGCTGTAAAATGATGATATTCTTCACGTACGTTTGTATATTCCTCATAGGTGTCAATGATTCGATATTGTGGATCTGAAATATGTGTGATATGTGTTTTTCGATCTGTTTCGGATGGCTCCTCATTACAAACATCATATATTCGAGTGCCAATTTGTAGGGTATTATGAAACATTCGTTCTCAATTTGTTCTCTTATATATTCACCAATTCCTATCAAAGAATCCACCTTCTACCAAGAATTCTTTAAAAAATTCTGGAGCTATTTCTGTGAGTCATTCTTTTACTTTGCAAGCTATTTCGTAGCAATGTCAGTGAGGATATTTATGTATATCTTGAATTCATAACGATCGCTGTATTCTTGGGGATCGCTGCTGTTTTTCTATAAAAAACGCATCTACATCGGATCGTACGTCTTGTATGGTCTTAATCAAATTTTGCTCATTGGGAAAGAGATGTTTTCTGTAGAGTTTTTCCTGAATGGAAGTATTGATATAGGGATTTTTCATCTATCAATTATGAAATTTTTTATGAGCTTCTTTGAGCTTTGGGTTGGTAACATGCGTATATACTTGTGTTGTTGTAATAGAAGCATGTCAGAGAAGTTCCTGTATAATACGTATATCTGCACCATTTGTCAATAGTGTTGTTGCAAATGAATGGCGGAGGGAATGAGCATGAATATTTTTAAGTATACCTGCCTTTAGTCCATAATCTTTTACCATATTGGTAATAAAAAAACGAGAGAGCCGAACATTATCGTCCTGAAGCAGGCTTGAGTTGATATTTTCAAGAGAGAAATTGTGTCTTATAAAAAGAGGGGAGAAGCTATCAGCTCTGAGTTCTAAGTATTTCTGAATTGCATCAGAAGCTGTTTCAGTTAAATAGACGGTTCTGAGCTTGTTTCATTTTCCACGAATTGCAAACTCCAGTGTTTCAAAATTCACATCTTTCCTATTGAGTGCTGTGAGCTCTGAAATACGAAGTCAGGTTGAATATATGCATTCACAGATAGCAAAATCACGAATTCATTGTATATCGGTTTGATCTATGCTAAGAAAGAATTCTTTTATTTCATCATCCGTCAAGAAAGTTACCTCGCGATCAGGGGATTTCATAAGATCAATTACGGTTGGATCTAAACATTCAAATTGTTCTTTTTTTAAAAATTTAAACCAAGATCTGAGGGTAATCATATAAGCATTTGTTGTCTTTATAGACAGTCAATTCTTGTGAAGATGAAGACGAAAATCATCAACATCTTCTTTTTTGATTTGTTCAATCTGAAGAGGGGAATGCTTTTTAAGACTCCAACGTATTTCACGATTTTCTATTCGTTTTTCCGCAATGGTATCAAGAAAAGCCTCTCTATGATCAAATGGTTTACAAGGATACATTTCAGTCTTTGGATCCAAAAAAACGATAAATTTCCATATATGAGATTCATATTGCTCAAGTGTACGCATACTCCGTCATTTATGGAGCCTGAGATAGGTAAGGAAGCGCTCAAGGGATTCAAGTATATTCATGGAAAGTATATTTTGATATAAAATAGTGTACAAGGGGAGAATATAGTAAAATTCATTACTTCACATAATGTAACTTATGTGAAGTAATTATATAGAAAAATAGGGAAAAACAAGATTTTTCTTAAAATCCATATATATATATATATATATATCCTTTTCATATGTTATATGGTTTATATGTATATATTTTTCCATTCCATTTCATATATCGTACCATTCTTTTTATAATACTCTCTTTTTTGATTTTGATGAATATAAAATATTATGTGAAGTGTTTGAATGTATTTTGCATTTTTTGATATTTTACTTAGTATTTGTTCCTATAAAATATTATTATGAATACTCTTCAGCAAGCTTGTTATGATGTTTTGTATAAAAACATGAATTATACAAATGAATCTCTGTATTTTCTCTATGATACCGAATCTCCACTCGCAAAACTCCTCTCTGACGCTTACAAATCGATTCTTCCTCAGTCTCATGTATCGAGAGAATTTATTAAGCCACCTCAGCCCTTATATCGTGGATGATTGATTAACCCGGATAATCCGCATGTTACTACTCAAGCTCGTGTTATAACGAATCATAACATTGAAGAAAATATTCGAGTATGACTCGATCATCATATTGTTCTTGATGTTACATCGGAAGAAACCATAGATCCTCAAATTGAATGAATTAAAAATGAGCTCTTGAGCCTTCCGAGTTGATCCATTGTTATCTTGGTTCAATCGGCCAATTTTCGACTTTCAACATTTCGAATTCGGTTAGAATTGTTTAATCGTTGAATTCATGTTATTGAGCATAATCATCTTGCGTATATAAAAGAAGAAGAGTTTTCTACGTTTGCAGATTGTTTAATCTATAGAACCCCTGAGTATATTCGTCAACAACAGGTTTTTATAGATTTATTTGCTGGTGAAAAAACCACAAGACTCATCTCAATAGATGGTTCTGAGCTTTTTTTTGGTCCTGTTGATAAAGTTCGTGGAAATACGGGTGATTATTCAAATGTACTCAATAAAGGCTGAACATTACCAGTTTGAGAAGTTTTAACAGAAGCGTTGGACCTTTCTTCGGTTCATGGTGAATGTTTAATAGATACATATCCTTGAGAGGATTTTTCAATTCGTATATGTAAACCTTTCAAGCTTACTATAGAGAATGGTCGAGTTCTTCAATCATCCCAATTCCCTGCTGATTTTCAAAAAATTTATAACATGATTTATGAAAATGAAAATGGAGAGGTACTGATACGGGAACTTGGATTATGACTGAATCCGGCTATCACTACAGATACTCCCCTTTCAGATATTAATTTTCATGAGCGTAAAGTATGAGTACATTTATCTATGGGAAAAAAACATGGATTATATTGAAAAAAACTTCCAAAAACTGAAGTTCAACGATTTCATATTGATATATTTATTGCACTTGAGAGTATGTATATTTGAGAAGAGAAAGTATTTGAAAATAATAAGTGGATTGTATAATATTTATGAATGATTAGTTATCTTTCTGTTTCTTGGATCTTTTGCAATTGATAAAAATGAGTCACTCAATATGTGATTGTAGAATATATCATTTGTTATATTTGAAATGCTTCAATTGAATTTTTTTGAGGAATGAAAGAATTCAATTCATGAGGTAATAATGCCTATATGATTAATCATATAGGCATTATGTGTTTTTGAGAATTGCTCGAAAAAAATCAAATCTCCTTCTTTTGCTTGAGAAATCGGGAAAATAGTACAATTTTCTTTCAATAAGAGTACTCCAGCAATATCTCATATATATGCATGAGGGAGTATATAATCGGTAGATTGTCATAGTATCCATCGTACAGCAGTAATACAATCAGTAAATGCTGGAGCTGCTCAATCAATTGATTGAGCCTTATAGAGGGTATGCTCCATTTTTTCTATTGCTTCAAAAAAACGAAGATTATCAAATCTAGTATAGTTTGGACGAAAAACAATTTTCATATATTTTTATTGAAGCACATCGCGTATTTTACTCCTTGTATCATATGAGTGCTCTTTTACTCCAAATGATGAATGTAATTTTGCATGTACTGTTTTAGATTGCCTTTTTCACTCCCTTGGTGTTCGATAATTGTTATCAAGAAGTGATTGTATATTAGTTACAATATTATCAGGATTTGTTACATAATACATGCTCATAGTTCAGATCATAGCAACATCATCCCCTTCTGTAAGTATATCTACGGTTCAGTAATTAAAAAAACTTGCTATTTTACTTGGAAATAGTGAACGAACTGTTTTAATTTTATCCCCCTCGATGCTTTGAATACTCGAAAGGACTCATGATTGATTTACAAAAAATATTTTTCCAGGAATAATAACATTATAATCCATTTCAAGGTCAATCATTCGTTTCCTATAAAGTCTCAGGAATATCATTTCTAGAATCATTATTCCAGTATCTATGGTAAGTATCCAGATATGATCTCAAAGTTGGTTTTGATAAATAAAAACAAGGGAAAGTTCAATTATAATAGTAAGAAACAAAACTATTTGATTGGTTATGGACCAATTGAAAAATCGTATAAAGTATATATCTCATAGATTAAGATTACTTCTCAGCTTATGTATGTCGGTTGATATTTCCGTATTTCCATGTATTTCACGAAAATGAATAATATATCGAATGGAAGACACAATAAGAATTAAACTTATTAGAATATTCCCTGCTATAATAGTATTTTTTATAAATTCCACCTTTATACTATATATAGCAATGAAGATACTTACTCATGAAAGGGAAAGTATTATCATTGGCATCCATACTATAAATATCCAAAAAATCCATGAACGTTTTACAACCATGATATTCTGAGTTCATTCGGTAATAAGTCGATCAATGAGTTCAGTTTCTCCACTAATTCGAAAAGATTTGAAGAGCCAACTATAGAGAAGATGAAAAGGAATCATAAAAAACTATTATAGAATATTTGTATTGTATCGTTTTTTTTATTGGAGCAAATCTTTTCTTTTTGATTATTGACTTCCGGATGCTGTCTTTATAATATTGAATATTCCTAAACATATTTTATGAAATCATTAGTAATCATTGGTTGAGGTGACTCATATGAATCATCTCAACTATATAGAGACGGGCTTTTAAAATATCGTATCGAACCATGGAAGGAAAAAAAATGATGGAAAAACCATCTTGCTCAGTCATATTCGATAGCTGGGTGATTAGTTTTTTTTCCAAAAATGCCATCATCCGATAATGCTCAGTATGAAGAATGGAAAATAGTATTCCAAAAAATCCTCACTTCTCTCCCATCGATTCAAGATACAGTGTTTGTAGGACATTCTCTTGGTGCCTGTTTTCTCCTTTCTATAATATCCGAATGGAAAATTCCATTTACAGAACTCCATTTAGTAGCTTGATGTATATGAGCTGGAAGCTTTTTGATTCCTGAAAGTATGGAATACATAAATTCCGTTTCTCAAAAAAATATCCATATTTGGCATTCAGAAGATGATACTATTGTGTCATTTAAAGACGCACTTACCATTTACTCTAAAATCCCATGAGCCATCCCACATTTTTTCAATGATAAAAGTCATTATCAGGCTATAGAGGTTTTTAATGAACTCGAATCTATTCTTCTCTGATAAAAAATCACTCATATGTTTATATGAGTGATTTTTTGAGAATTTCTTCATGAGTGAAACTTTTTTGAATTCATACGATAAGTCATCCATCTATAGCATCTTTAAAATAGAGACTATCCACCAGTTTCGATGTAATATGAAATAAACCCCTTCCCCTTCGACGAAGATATGGAGTCTTTCAGAGAACTTCTTGCATTTTCTTTTCTTGCAGTGCATTCATGCCTTCACTACTAATTGAATCTTTTCCTTTTCAAGAATCATGCACTTCTATAGATATCTTTAATTTCCTTTTCGTTGTCTTGAAATGTATAGTACATTCATTTACATCTCCAGGACGACTCCCATGTTCTATTGCATTGTTAACGAGTTCATCAGTGATAAGTATAAAACGAGCATTCCAAGGCGAAAAAATCATATTTTTTTCAAGAAAATACCCAACGAGATCACGTATGATTTTTGACTCGTAGAAGTCTGTAACAAAGATAATACGACAAGAAAAGTGTCAGAAATTTTCAATGTTTTGATCGATAATGTTCTTTACTGATTGATAATCAGTTTGAGTAATGTCGACAGTAAGCATGAATTGATTTATACATAGGTATAGTAGCATATATTTTCTTTTTTGTCAAAAAATAAACCCTCTTTTTATAGAGGGTTTATTTAGGATAAATTAGATACTATCTAACTGCTTCCTTAAGAGTTTTACCAGCGCGGAAAACTGGAGTTTTCATAGCTGGGATTTTAATCTTTTCACCAGTCTTAGGATTAACACCATTTCGAGCAGCTCGTTGAGAAACCTTGAATGCACCGAAACCAGTGATATTCACTTCCTCACCCTTTTTAAGACTCTTAGTAACCACATCAATGATTGAAGTAAGAGCTTTTGCAACTGCATCTTGGCTAAGACCAGACTTAGAAGCAACTGTCTTAATAAAGTCCTGCTTTTTCATACGAAAAAATATTAAGAAATAAAGGACATGGTTATTATATGTTCCACAAAGGCATTTTCAATGTTTTTTTATATTTTGTCCTTATCCAGTGCTATTTATTGGAAATTTATTATTTACAGTTCCTTTTATAGAGCCAAAAGTATATATTTTATTGCTAATACATGATTATTATGCATAAATAATAAATTTAAAGCAAAGTTGTTTTATTAAGGAGGCTAATTCCTATAATGAGCCCTATGCTTGCAAGTATCATACCTATGAGCCATAATCTCATAACAATTGTTTCCTCACTCCAACCTATTGCTTCTAAATGATGATGAAATGGGGCAATTCGAAATATTTTTTTTCCATTTCTGAGTTTTTTGCTAGTAATCTGAAGAATGACTGACATGGTTTCTCCAATGAATATACTACCAGTAATAAGAAGTACCATGAGTGTATCTGTCATCATAGCCATAATAGCAAGAGTTGCTCAAAGTGAAAGAGATCATATATCTCCCATATAAAACTTTGCTGGTTTTATATTAAACCAAAGAAATGCTATGAGTGTTCCGACTATAATCATACAAAGTGCAGCTAAGATAAATAATCCTCGTTGATATGTAATGAAAGCATAAACAGTATAGTTGAATAAAAGAAGTCCTCCAGCAAGCCCATCAAGCCCATCAGTAATATTTACGCTATTTGCCATTGCAACTACAATAAGTACAAAGAGTGGAATATAGAGAAATTCCACATTCAATATTCAGAAAAATGGAATATGTATTGATTGATATCAGAGTTTTGAATAAAACCACCATGCACCTATGCTAGCAAAGATTATAAGAAGTATCATTTTTATTTTTGCTCATAATCATTTTGTTCTTCCGATTTCACGTACATTCATGTAATCATCAACCAATCATATACAACCAACTGTAAAAAGAGTAAAAAGAGCGAGATATGTTTCATTTCTATTCCAGAGTGAATACTTGATATCAAATCAGAAAATATTCTCAAAGAAGAGATTATATTTCTGAAATAAAATAGATACAAACACAAGAATGAAAATAATTCCAATAATAATTCCTCATCCCATAGTTGGAGTTCCAGTTTTCTTTTTGTGGAGTTTTGCAAATTCAGTAGCCTTTCAAATAAGGGCTTCTTCTCGAATGGTTTTGCCCAGTCGAAAATAATTGAGAAATCGAATATAGTATGGGATTACTATGAATGTTAATCAAAAGGCGATAATAAGATACGAGAGGAGAATTGTTAGATTGTTCATATGGGTCTGAAAAAAATCCAGAGGAGTATACTTTTTTTTTATTTTTTACAAGCCCATACTATTCTCACTTTCTTGGTATGTTATGGAGAATAAAATTATGAAACATCTCATAGTACTCTTGATTGTCCGTTTCAATATTTCCTGATATTGTATATATAATATCATTCATTGTTATATCACTTACAGTAGTAGTTATATCATGTATTCACTCATTCTTTTTAAGTTCGTCACGAATTATTCCAAGTTTTTTTTCTATTAAAGTTGAAGTACTTGTTCTGGTAAAAGGAATTTTCCATTGATATTGTGTATATTTTCTTCGGGTAAGATTTTCTATTTTTTCTGATAGTAGAGTTCTATTTGGTATAAATACAACTTTTCCATTGAGTGATGTGATTTTTGTATAATTTAAAGTTACCTCTTCAACGACTCATTCCATTCATTGAACACTAATAGAGTCTCATATAGCAAAAACTTTACTGAAGACAAGTGATAAACTTCAGAGAAGATTTGCAACAATATCTTTACTTGCAAGGGCAAATATAGCTCATCAGAGTCATGCTCCTGCAAGAATGCCACTGATATTTACTTGGAGCTCCTTTAATATAATAAATACTCAAATAATCCAAAGTATGGCCAATAGTATGAAACGGAAAATTGGTATGAATTTTTTTACTACAGGATGTTTTAAACTTACATGAATTTTTACTTCATAAAATATAAAGCTTATTGTATTGGCGAGAGCTGACAATATTATAAGGGTTGTACTTACCGTGTAGCCTATTCGGATAATGTCCTTGTAAGTTTGAAACATCGGTATCCAATATTGGATATACGAATAAAAAACCGATAGCATCAAAAAGAGCACTCAGAGAGTTGCATAGTACCAGATGTGTTCCGTCTTATTCATAAATAATATCTTACACACGGCTTTATCGTAGCATAAATTTTATCTTTATGCAAATATTTTCATAAAAATCAAGCTGAGCAATAGAAGTATACAACCCGTTTTATTTCAGGTTTACAAGATGAAAATTTTTTATACACTACGGATGATTTATTTTTTCTATATTTTGTTATGTCCTTTCGTCTCTCGACGATACAGGAGTATAACCGTTTTATAGCGGTTGATATTGGTTCGTATAAGATTCGTGTTCTTATTTGTGAAATAGAAAACGGTTCTTTAAAATTGCTCTGAAAAGCAAGTGTTCGACAAAGTCGAAATCATATGCTAGACGGGGATATTTCTGATATGCAGTGAGTTGCAGAAACCATTCAAAAGGCCATCTTAAAAGCGTGATCTCATCTTGAGGAAATCCCAACTGATATTATTACGTCATTTTCCTCAAGAACTATGCCGTATGATATACTTACCATGAATTATACACGGAGTCAAAAAGATGCAAAAGTGACTCTTGATGAATTAGACGTCATGATTAAACGAGTAGAGGGGAAATCATTTGATCGTATTCGTAATAAATTGTTGGAATACACTGGTGATAGGAATACAGATATTCGACTTATATCAAGTTCTCTTACATCTATTTTTATTGATGGGAAACGTATTGCCAATCCAACAGGGTTTATATGAAAGGATATTCGATTCACAGTAATGAATATATATACATCAACGAGCGATTTCTCATCTATTCATTCTGTATTAAATAGTCTTGATAGAAAAACTATTTCCGTTGTCCCATCTTTGGTACTTTATCCGAAAATTATTGAAAAGAGTGCATCTATTTTTGATACGAATGTATATTTGGATATTGGATATCATCGAGTAAATATTGTATACGAGTCACATAATGAAATCATATGAAGTATTGTTGTACCTTTTTGATTAGCACTGCTTGAACTAGAAATTTCCAAGGCCTTTCCCGAAATGAGTATGATTGATATTGAAAATAATATTATTGCACTTCTTGAGTTGTCTAAAAGTGCTATTTTAAAAAATGAAAAATATCGAGAAATGTCTATCATAGCAAATGATTTTTTGGAAATGATTGGTGAATATATAATAATTGGTGGAGAAAAAGTTTCGAAGGAATTGGTTATAAAGAATTTGTTTCTTTGTTCCGCATCAGCATCGAATCAATATATTACTCAATATTGGAAAGATTTTTTCAAGAATACAACTCACCATGCGGTTTCTATGAATTCACCAGAGGTGTTTCTTTGAGAGACAAAAATTGAGATAGAATACTATCTTGCAACAGCATTGGCTGAGGTTGCAAGTGAGCTTCTTCTCGCCAAAAAAGATCCTATTATCCGTATTTTACGATACATAATATATCAATATGATTAAGTTAGTATTTGAAAAAAATGACTCACTTCTTTCTTTTCGGAAGAAAATTCGTCAGATATCTGACCAGAGTGATGTAATTATTCTTGACTTTACAAAACATGCACCGAGTGTTGATGTAAATTTTTTTCGTATTCTTGAAAAAGAATTTCCAAAGAAAAAATTTTCAATTCTTTCATCTGATAATGCTCTCTGCAGGATTGCCGAAAATGCATGATTGAAAACCTCATTTAAAGATGAACGTATGAGTTTTAATACGCAATATGCAAAAACACATATATTGCGACATAACTTTACTTTTTTAGAGTATCTTATATATGAACTAAAACGCTTTTTTTCATATATTAGTTATGTTATTTTTAATAAAAGAAATCCAAGAACCTATGCCCTTGCTACAAACTATCAAAATTCGAATGTTATTTTGATAATGGCAGGACTTATTGTTTCGGTATCCCTTCTTCTTTTTATTTTTTATTTTACCGTATCAAAGACATACGTATATATTACGCCTGAGGTGTCAGTAAAATCCATTCCTGCTAATATACTTTTAACCCAAAATGTAGCACTTCAAACTGATTGAAAAAATATTGTACGAACTCGTGTTATGACTGTTCCGGTAAATCATCATGCAACTTTTCGTGTACAGCAAATTGATCCAAATAGCACTCAAAATGCAAAATGAAAAATTACCCTCTATAATGAA
>ERZ1034363.513-NODE-513-length-26563-cov-7.051386_pt1 | contig 26563 bp, 24 predicted proteins | sample MGYA00520616_ERZ1034363 | MGnify/ENA primary metagenome ERZ1034363 (study PRJEB33736, sample SAMEA104284506) | Azolla filiculoides | biome: Urban; feature: Water surface; material: Ditch water | place: Netherlands | collected 2015-10-28 | depth 0-0.1 m ... | reverse complement strand
ACTAAAATAGATTTGATATTTTGCTCATCCATTTTACGCTTCATCGCAGCGGCGCGTTTGCCGTCAAGTTCAGGGCCGACGCGTAAACGATAGCTAACGCCTTTTTCAGTTTGAACCGGTTCAAGTAATGCGGGCAATCCTTCTTTTTGCAATCCTTCAAGTAACGCAGTCGCATTTTCTTTTTTGGTAAAACTACCCACTTGAATATACCAACGTGATGGCGTAGTGGTTTTAGGTGCAGAAACAGCTGCTGCAATTTTCTTTGCATCAACAGAAGCGCTATCTGCTACAGGAGAAGCCACTGATTTAACGGGCGCTGTACTCACGCTATCCACCAATTTCGCTGCATGGACTTGCTTTAGGAGTTCTTCTTCAAGTTTACTGGTGGTTTTTTTGGTTTTAGCATCGACCGTGCCCACGCCCTCTTCAGCAACTGTCATAGGTGGTTTTTTAGGTGTCAATTTTGGCTTCATCGGTGGTTCATCATCCACTTCATCACCACGAATATCGTAATTGGTTGTTTCTGAATAGACCGGTTTTTCACTTCGTGGTTTTTCACGAACGGGTTTTGCTGGTACTTGCGGCGCGGCAACAGGAGCGCTAACGGGCGCGGCAGTTGACATATCTTCCATTTCATCAGGACGCAGTGTATTAGGCGCTGCTGTATTAAGTGATGCCGTTGCCGTTTTATTTTGCGGTGGTAATGCTAATACTTGCTCTGCACTAACAGGCAATTTTGCAGGCGGCTCTTCCACAAATTGACTTTCAACAGGTATGCTTAAACTACTGACCACCTGTCCTTCCTCTTCAACACCGTCATCAAACAACATCGGTATAAGTATTGCCGACAATATTGTAACTACAAATGCACCCATCAAACGTTGTTTTAACTCATGATCAATGTTCATGTTTAATTTCACCTATTTTTAAATTAACACAGCAATCTGATACTAAAAAAAATGACCCAAAAACTAAAATCAAATCCCCAACTCGCGCCGTACTTTTTGCTGCATTAAACGCTTGAGCAAATCCAGAGAATCCCCAATGCCCTGTGTAAATCCCGCACTCATCAAACATAACGCGCATAGCCGATTCGGTCACTGCACGCGCATTGTGAGAGAGTGGTGTAAAAAACCATTGCGAAACAATTGGCTTCATCAATGACAACACGCTAGCAATATCTTTATCTTTCATCATAGAAAAAATGGCATGAATGCGTGTATTGGGAAAATGTTCATTGAGATACAACACTAACGTTTCCACAGCTTGAGGATTATGTCCCACATCCAACAAAATAGGAATTTCATCTTCAATGAGTTGAAATCGTCCTGCCAATTTTACATTTTGTAACCCAATGCGAATGGATTCATCTCGAATAAACAAACGTGATTTTAGACATTGTGTGGCAAAAATGGTCGATGCGGCATTGCGGTACTGATGCTCGCCTTTTAATGCTGGCGGAGGAAGATTATCTATTATGTGATGTGTACTTTGCCACGTCCATGACGGTGCATTTTTTGAATATTGATACGCATCATCAATGCAAAATAAGTCAGCCCCAATATGTGTTGCATGATCAATTAATGTTTTAGGCGGGTTTTGATCACCGACAATAGCTGGACTATGTGGACGAAAGACACCGGCTTTTTCATAACCAATCTTATCGCGCGTCTTACCAAGCCATTCCACATGATCAATAGCAATACTGGTCACAATAGCCACATCGGCATCGACAATATTTACCGCATCAAGGCGCCCACCTAGTCCAACTTCTAAAACTTGAATCGCAACACGCGCCTGTGAAAAAATCAACAACGCAGCAAGCGTACTAAATTCAAAATAACTCAGTGTGGTATCACCTCGTGCCTGATCAATTTGCGAAAACGCGCTACAAATAACCTCATCACTAACAGGGATGCCATTAATTTTAATACGTTCGCTATAACGTAAAATATGAGGCGACGTATAAGCGCCCACGCAATGACCTTCTGCAATATAAAATGCTTCTAAATATGCAACACTTGACCCTTTACCGTTTGTTCCTGCAACCGTTAGCGTAATGGGTTGATAATGCGGTTGAGGTAAAAGTGTTTCAAAAACACGTTTCACCCGCTCAAGTCCTAAATCAATAGTTAGTGGGTGTAAACTCTCCTGCCAAGACAGCCATTGCGCTAAACTGTTAAACCGATTCATTGTTTCTGCCAAGCGTTAGCCTGCGTCTTCTACTTCATGTGCCAAAAGCTCAATGGCTTCATGGTGAGTCATGCTTCTATGGTTATTTTGATTTAACGTCAAAATATCTAAAATACTCGCTATTTTTTCGCGTATATCACGACGATGAATAATCATATCAATCGCCCCATGTTCTTGCAAAAACTCACTACGCTGAAAACCATCAGGTAATTTTTCGCGAACAGTTTGCTCAATAACGCGCGGCCCAGCAAAACCAATTAACGCATTGGGCTCTGCTACATTGATATCGCCAAGCATTGCTAAACTTGCCGAAACGCCACCCATTGTGGGATCTGTCATAAAAGATATATAAGGCAGGCCGCGCTGTGAGAGTTTGGTTAATGCCGCGCTGGTTTTCGTCATTTGAAACAACGAAAATAATGACTCCTGCATTCTCGCTCCCCCACTGGCGGTAAAGACAATAAACGGTACGCCAAGCTCCAAACTTTTATTCACACCACGCACAAATTTTTCACCGACAACCGACCCCATGGATCCACCCATGAAATTAAAATCAAACGCTGCCGCCACAATATCTTGACCATGCAACTGACCTTTCATGACAATGAGTGCATCATTTTCTTTGGTTTGTTTTTGCGCTTGAAGAATACGGTCTTTGTATTTTTTACTGTCTTTAAACTTTAATGGGTCAAGGGGCTTGACATTTTTACCTACTTCTTCGCGCCCCTGCTCATCTAAAAATAAATTCAACCTTGCCCGCGCTGAAATGCGCATGTGGTGATCGCATTTAGGACAAACACTGCCATTTTTTTCTAATTCACTATTGTACAAAATAGCATTACAGCTTGGGCATTTTGCCCACAAACCTTCTGGCACGGTATTTTTTTTGTTTGTCGATTCTGTTCGAATAATCGACGGTCGTAATTTTTCAAACCAACTCATAATCAGTTATCCATTGCCTGCCGCATTGCGGTTAATAATTCAATAATCGCTTGTTTTGCTTGTGCTGGACTGTGTAAGTTGGCTTCAATTTCGCTAATTAACGCACTACCAACCACCACACCATCGCCTAAGTTAGCAATGGTTTTTGCGGTTTGCGCATCCTTGACACCAAAACCCACTGCAATGGGTAATGCGGTATTTTCACGAATTTCAGTTAATTTCGCTTCAACATCAGCGGCATTCAAATGCCCAGCCCCCGTGACACCTTTGAGTGAAACATAATACAAATACCCTGCACCAATCGTATCCATTGTTGCAATACGCGCTGCACTGCTATTTGGTGCAAGTAAAAAAATAGGATCTACACCGCGTGATTTGAGAAGTGCCGTACATTCTTGCGCTTCTTCTGGGGGTAAATCAACGGTCAATACACCATCAACCCCTGCAGCTTGAACCGCATCAGCGAACTTCTCATACCCCATCACTTCCACAGGATTTAAGTATCCCATGATAACAATTGGCGTATGTCCATTGGTTTTGCGAAATGCGGTTGCAATTGCAAGTGTTGTTTTTAAGCTTTGATGATGTGCAAGCGCACGCTCACTAGCGCGTTGAATAACAGGTCCATCCGCCATAGGGTCAGAAAAAGGCACCCCAAGTTCAATAATGTCAACGCCAGCACCCACCATTGCGTGCATTAGCGGTACAGTAAATTCGGGATTTGGATCCCCCGCCGTAACAAAGGGAATAAGTGCTTTACGATTTTTTTGTGCTAATTCAGCGAAAGTTGCAGCTAAGCGACTCATAATTCAATTCCTTCACGTTTTGCCATCGTTTGCATATCTTTATCGCCACGACCAGATAAATTCACAATCAAAATTTCATCTTTTTTCATAGTAGGCGCAAGCTTTAGCGTATAAGCCATCGCATGGCTGGATTCTAAGGCAGGGATAATCCCTTCCATGCGCGTGAGCGCATAAAAACCACCCAGCGCTTCATCATCGGTAATGTTGACATATTGTGCACGACCAGAATCTTTTAACCATGCGTGTTCAGGGCCAACACCGGGATAATCAAGGCCCGCTGAAATCGAATGCGTCTCAATAATTTCACCATCGTCGTCAGACATCAAATAGGTGCGATTACCATGTAAAACGCCCGGACGACCTGCACATAATGGTGCAGAATGACGCCCTGTTTCCACTCCATCTCCTGCCGCCTCAACGCCGATTAATTTGACATTGACATCGTCAATGAATGGATAAAACAATCCCATCGCATTCGATCCGCCACCGACACATGCTAAAAGTGCATCAGGGAGTTTTCCGGTTTGCTCAAGGCACTGCGCTCGTGATTCTCGACCTAAGATGGCTTGAAAATCTCGTACCATCGCCGGATAAGGATGAGGTCCTGCCACTGTACCAATAATGTAAAAGGTATTATCAATATTGGTTACCCAATCCCGCAACGCTTCATTGAGCGCATCTTTGAGCGTTTTTGAACCTGATTCTACGGCAACGACTGTTGCGCCAAGCAATTTCATGCGATAAACATTAAGTGATTGACGTGCAACATCAACGGCCCCCATGTAAATCACACATTCAAGACCTAAACGCGCCGCTACGGTTGCTGTTGCAACACCATGTTGCCCCGCACCAGTTTCGGCAATAATGCGTGTTTTACCCATACGTTTAGCCAACAAAGCTTGACCTACGGTATTGTTAATTTTGTGCGAACCGGTGTGATTTAAATCTTCACGTTTCAAATAAATTTGTGCGCCACCAAGCGCTTGACTCCAACGCTCTGCATGATAGAGCGGTGAAGGACGACCGACATAATGCTGTAAATCTTTATCTAATTCAGCAATAAAATCCGCATCTTGCATATAATGCTGATAAGCTGTATTCAGTTCTTCGATAGCGGGCATCAAGGTTTCAGCGACAAAAATGCCGCCATAAACGCCAAAATGGCCTCGAGCGTCGGGCATGTTATATTTTTGGGTCATAGTGTTTCTCGGTCACCTTCTTGTACTTGTTGTGTAAATGCGGTCATTTTAACGATGTCTTTATGACCTTGTTCTAATTCTACACCGCTACTGACATCTACGGCGTACGGCATAACAGCTTTAATTGCGCGTTTGATATTTTTAGCGTTTAGACCCCCCGCCAAAATAATGGGTAAATTACGTTCTTTGGGAATTAAATCCCAGTCAAATACTTTCCCCATGCCCCCTTTAGCATTAGGATGATACGCATCTAAAAGTAAAGCCGCCGCATCGTGATATTCTTCGTATAACGCTTCAAAATCAAGTCCTTCTTTCATGCTCACTGATTTAATATACGGTTTGCTAAACCGACGACAATCCGCACCCGATTCCTCACCATGAAATTGTAAATAATTCAAAGGCACCCGACTCATCACCTCATCAATGAACTGTGCCTGCGCATTCACAAATAAACCCACCACAGACACAAACGGCGGTAGTGCTTGCGTAATATCAAACGCTTTTTCTATTGAGACATTGCGTGGACTGGATGCGTAAAATACTAAACCCACAGCATCAATACCTAAATTAGCCGCATAAACGGCTTTATCTACATCGGTAAATCCACAAATTTTAAGACGTGTTCGCATAAATCAAAATATAAAAATGTAAAAATTGTTGTGTGTAGCATAGCATAAAAACGGCGCAATGATTTTTGTCATCACATATTTTTAGTTGCCACTGACGCATCATCATGGGCAACAGGCATTGATTTTAAACTGCTTTTATGAAGTAGTGGCGAGAGTGTAGGCTCTAAAAATTTTAAAATCTGCACCGGCAACGAACTGGTAAAATGGTAACTTTCCGCATTATCACCGGTCACATAAGCTGTGATAACACCAAAAAAACGATCCCCCAAAAAGAACGTAAACGTTGCCGCACGACTGACGAACTTCGATTCAATCAGTTGTCCCCCTGCACCCCATTTTTCTTTACGGTGATCCCCCGTGCCTGTTTTGCCGCCTACCGCTAAGGGCTTACCATTTTCATCTTTATAAACGCCATTTAATCGCCCAGCCGTACCATTCACCACCACACCAATAAGCGCACTACGCGCAGCATGAGCTACTTCGGGCAAAAGCACTTGCTGCCCTGTTTCAAGCGTTTTATCTAAAATCGTTTCATAAGGCGTGGCTTTTGCATAATGTAACTGTGAAAAACGTACAGCAGGTAGGCGCATTCCATCGTTGTTGATGATACCCATTAATTCCGCTAATGCCGCAGGGCGATCCCCTGAAGCGCCAATGGCGGTTGCATAAGAAGGTGTAAGTGACGCAAAAGGATAACCTAGGCGCTCCCACGCATCATGAATTTGTTTAAACGCATCATCTTCTAACAACGTCATAATACGACGCTGCTGCGCGTAATGATGCATATTTTTAAACAACCAAAGATAAACATTTTGACGCTCATCAGCACTTGCGGCAATCACTTCATCGCGTGTTGCATTAGGATGCTTTGATAAATACTGTACCATCCAAAGCTCTAAAGGATGCACTTTTGTTATATACCCTTGATCTTGCAAATCAAAGTTATCTGGAGAATATTTATAAAATAGCGTGTCAATATTCTCATTGGCAAGCACGGAAGCCGGTAAATGCTCTTGCAAATAGGTGGTGAGCGACTGTGCATCACGATCAGGATAAATAGATTCGTAGAGCATCGTTAAACGCGACGGTTTTGCGAACACTTTTTGCGTCAACGTGTCCAAATTATCTTCTGTACTTTTTCCCTTGTATTTAGCGTAAAAACGACGTAAATACACTAAGCCTTCTCTGTCTGCAAATCGGGTTAAATATTCTTTGCGCTTGTTGTCATCAGGACTTTCAAGCCAACGCGCAATGCCTTCAGGTTTATACAAATGATGGTACGTTAAATCACGCATCATTCGAATAAACACTAAATTCACTGAATTGCGCAGCGCATCACGCACAGACATGACTTTAAAATCATCATCATCGGTGAAATTATTAAAATGATGCACCCCGCCGCCCGTGTAAAAATACTCTGCAGGACTTGCCGAATATTGACGTTCAAGCGCTTGATTGAGAATATCCTCAACTGTCATTTTAGGTTTTACGCGTAGTTGCTCAATTACCCATGCGGATAAATAATCGCGTGGATGCAATTCGACTTTTGCCAAATCCTGCGGTGACTGCCCTTGATAAACTTGGTAAATATCAGCTACTAATTCCAAATAATGCACTAAGGTACGCAATTTAGCCGTTGAACCTAAATCAAGGCGAATCCCTTCGTTAATATCTAGCGGTTGGTCATAATTATCCGTTTGAATGCGTAGCAAATTCCCTTGATCGCTCCGCTCAAAGAGCATCAAACTATAAATAATTGGATTAAGATCCGTACCTAAATTAAGCATACGCTCACCAAACAACCCTGCCGCCCTCGCGTTTTCTGGATCACTTAATTTACGCAATGCTATATTAACTTGTTTTTGCACGTCATAATTTAACGTTGTTTTTACCGTTAAATCTAAGCGATCCAAGTCGTAATTTGTTTTGATACCCAAGTTTTGGGCCAATCGCGCACGAAGAACGTTTTGTGTTTTTTGCTCGGTCACAAATAAATAATGTGTACTGCTTTTAGGGACACGCTCAAGCTTCACGGCTAAAGCCGCATCACGCAATTCAGTTGAAATAACGCCTTGCGTGGCAAGTAAACGTAAATAACTATCCGTAAGATTTTGCAGCGCATCATAGCCAGCGCCAAGCAAATATGTCGGACGACGCTGTGAGAGTAGAATACTGAGTACTTCACGATACGCTTTTGCTTGCGCTGGCGTTGGACTGGTGGTTTTTACTGCCTGCTCGGCGAGCAACTGATTGGTTTCTTTAAAGTTCGCGCCAAACCAAGAGACTAAACCATCCCCTAAACCATGTACTTCACCTGATTTTTCAGACGCAGCAAGCGGCATGGTATTTAAATACGCAAGCGCAATTTGACGACGCATTTGACGCGTGTCCGCCCCTAAAAGATAAGCACGAATCGACGCGCTTGCCATTTGACGTACTTTTTCAACAATGGATTCTGTATAACCATTAGGCGAGTGACGATATTTTTCTAGCTGCGTGGCAAGCGTACTGCCACCAGGTACATTCACATCAGCGCCTAATTTTTTTGCCATCATTTGCAATACCGCAAACCCTAAGCGCTCCCATTCAACCGCAGGATTCACACTTTTGAATTTTTCATCAAGCAGTTCACGGTTTTCAATGAAAAGTAGTGTGTGCAAAATAACAGGCGGAATATCCTCAAAGCTAGGATAGCCATAAGTGGGATAAACAGCCGTAAATAAAGGATTCTCTTTTTCATCCACCAAACGCAACCCTGCTTGGTTTTTTTCATGATAAAGCGGGAATAATCCATATTCATCCATTAACGACAACATCATCGGCGATAAACTGGCCTGAGCGCTCACGCCAAAACCGGCTTTTTGTAAGCGATCTATTTGATCTGAGAGCAAGGTGTACCCTAAACGCTGATCATAAGGTCCATGCGTTGGATAACGAATTGCATTGCTTGGCTTATTTTCAAGTGTAAAATTTAATTGTTTACTAATCTCGCTGAGATAATAAGCTTGATATTTAGAAGATTGAATTTCACTATAGGCTAATTTAGCCAGAACGCCGGCAATACTAAGCCAACTAATTAAAATATAAATGAAGAGCAATCGAGAAAGTATGCGCTGATTTTTTTTCATGATGCGTCAAAACCCCAACACCACGAATGAAAATTTTTACGCATATTTATGGCTAGTTGAGTAATCAAAATAACGATTAGGTGAATTGAGTTAAAAATGACATTTTCTTTATCTTTAATTATAACCACTCATGGCAAATAATGATAATACAAAGCAAGGGTTCATTTAAAAATCACCTTATCTACCATTATTGAATGATAAAAAAACACTATCAAATTCGCGCAAAATTAAGTCTACACACGCAACAACGTTGTCATAATCACGCTTATTGCCAATAAACACATGTTTTATTATTGTGTATTAACGTGACGCGGTTAATTTAAAATTCGCAATAGTTGCTGATAAATTTTGCGTTTGCTGCTCAAGCGATTGCGCAGCGGAAGTTGCTTGCTCCACTAATGCGGCGTTTTGCTGCGTAACTTCGTCCATATTATGCAACGCTTGATTGACTTGATTTATACCAAGTGATTGCTCATTAGATGCTACTGTAATTTCAGTAATGGTATTGGTCACACTTTGAATAGAGCTTAAAATTTCCTCCATTGTTTTCCCGGCTTTGGCCACAAGATAACTGCCTTCTTGCACTTTATCCACGGAGTCGCCAATTAAATGCTTAATTTCACCCGCTGCGGCTGCGGCACGTTGCGCTAAATTGCGCACTTCAGTTGCCACTACAGCAAAACCCCGACCTTGCTCACCTGCTCGCGCCGCTTCCACTGCCGCATTAAGCGCCAAAATATTGGTTTGAAACGCGATACCATCAATTACTGAAATAATATCAACAATTTTTCGTGATGAATCATTAATGCCTTCCATTGTTTGAACAACTTGACTCACAGCAGTGACGCCGTTACGCACAATGGTGGATGACGTATGCGCTAATTCGTTTGCGCGATTAGCATTTTGACTATTTTGCTCAATTGTACAGGTGAACTCAGACATATTTGCAGCCGTTTCTTCTAAACTGTGCGCCTGCGCCTCCGTACGATTAGATAAATCAAAATTCCCCATCGAAATTTCTTTTGCTGCTTGCTCGATAATTTCGCTAGAATCTTTGATTTCACTGACCAGTACTTTTAAGTTCTCCACCGTGCGATTCATACCAGAAAGTACTTCACCAAACGTTCCGGGATAGACTTTTTCAATATTGAGCGTTAAGTCACCTTGTGCAAGTGCGTTCGAGACGCGTGTAATATCATTCAAACTCCCCTCAAGCGCATCTAGCGATAAATTAATATTTTCTTTAAGTAACGCAAAGTCCCCTTGAGCAACCGCTTGCACACGCTCACGAATATCGCCTTGCGCAACACGCCCCATCACTTCGCCAATATTATCCATTAACGTTTGCATCGTACGCATCGCTTGCATCGCGTTTTGAATTGCCTTTTCATATTCTCCACGCACACTCACAGTAACGGTTTTATTAAAATCACCCACATTCAACGCCTGCATCAATTCGTTGATGCCGCTAGTGGTTGATGATAATACTTTTGTTAATGCGTTAAGTCGCGTGGAGGCTTGCGCAAAACCGCCATGTAAGCCTGCAGGATAACTTCGGCGACTAAAATCACCGTATGTCACATACGCCATTGAGTAATACATATCTACTTGCGCGGTTTCCACTTGATCCATCAAATCATTGAGCGCCCAAGATAATTGCTGTAGTTGATTATTTTTACCGCCAATTTGCGTAATACGCACATTAACATTGCCTTTGCGCCACTCTTGACTCGCATTGAGGAGTTGAGTCAATAAAACGCGATCGTGTTTGCGTGAAAACCGCCACATTAAAAAAGACAGTACAGCACCTACTGTTAAACAAGCAGGGATAAACCAATTGACACTTATCATCCAAGTATCAATTAATGCTCCCATCCAAAGCATTGCCATGACAACAAGGACAATGGATTCTTTCATTCTAAAGTGCTTGAAGAACATTGATAAGTTCATCATAAGTGACGCCTTTTTCCTGTAATAACTTGTTTAACACATCACCAGAAGCTGCCATGGCATTTTTTGCACCTGCTTGTCTTTCGGCATTTAACATTGTCTTATATACATCGGCAACAATAGGAATTGCTTTAGGATTTGGCATACGACGCACTGAGGTATAACCAATTTTCTGTTTATTTGCGTTTAAAATAGGGGCAACATGCGTAAATACCCAGTAAAAACTTCCATCTTTTGATATGTTTTTAACAAACGCGAAAATCTCTTTATCTTCGGATAAATAATCCCAAAGCATTTTAAACACCAAACGCGGCATATCAGGGTGGCGGACAACATTATGTTGACTGCCTAACAGTTCATGTTCTTCATAGCCTGAAAACTCGATAAAAATTTCATTACCATAAATAATGCGTCCTGTGAGATCCGTTTTAGACACGATAAAATCTTGTTCACGCATAAAGCGCTCTTGGTCTGTTGGAATAATATTTTTATTTTTCATGATATAAATTAAACAGTTTTGTGGTTATCAATTTAAAGTATTCACCATAACAGAATTATGGGTAAAATTAAATTGAACTATTTTTAACGATTCGACACCGTAATTACTCGCTATAATAAGTCACTATTTTGACATATATTTTATTTTATCGACTATGGCACTTTCTCAAAGCACACGTTTACACTATCTCAACGCCCTTGGCATCACAGTTTGGCAGTTGCGTACAGTGGAGACATCATTGATTTCCGCCGAACAGTCATCATCCACTCACGTTGAAACCGATCGCCTGCCCACTGATTCATGGGAAACGTTACGTCAGCGAGTCATACAATGTGAGCGTTGCGTATTATGCACAACACGCACACACACCGTATTTGGTGAAGGGAATCCAAATGCAAAATGGTTGTTTATTGGTGACGCCCCTCAACAAGAAGACGATTTGCTAGGTAAACCCTTTGTCGGCGAGGCAGGCCAATTATTAACTGAAATGCTCCGTGCAATGCAACTAACACGTGAAGAAGTGTTCATCACCAATATGTTAAAATGTCGACCACCTCATGATCGTGATCCGCAGGCAGATGAAATAAGCGCTTGCCGTGATTATGCATTTGAACAAATCGCCTTGATTAACCCTAAAATCATTATAGCTTTCGGTCACCTCTCTGCGCAAACCTTACTAGGCACACATGATTCCATTGAAAAATTACGCGAAAAGGTCCATTCTTTTCAAGGAAAGCCATTCATTACTGTTTACCATCCCGCCTATTTGCTACGCTCACCTATTGAAAAGCGTAAAGCTTGGCAAGATTTGCAATTTGCTTTGCAGGCGCTAGATCAAACAGAACAAAACACATCAACAACACCGTTGACAAAACACTTACAGGAAACCCAATGCCAATAGATATACTACTGACCATTCTCGCGACAGCCACCATTCAATCTATTTTTGGCGTGGGGATGCTGCTTTTTGGCACACCTGCCCTGCTACTCCTTGGATACAGTTTTGTTGATTCACTAGGAATTGTGTTACCCATTTCCATCGCCATTAGCTTATTGCAAGTGGTGAAACACGTTGATTATGTTGACCGTGATTTTTTTAAAAATGTGCTGCGCTACTGCGTACCTTTTATTGTGCTTTGTTTAGCGTTCATTGCATCCGTAAAAATCAATGTTGGCTTTATCATGGGTCTGTTTTTGCTACTTGTTGCCCTCAAAAGTTTTCTGCCGAAAATGGAACATGCCCTGCAATCTATCGTAAAATTTGAGCGCTTGTATCTTATCGTGACGGGATTCATTCACGGCGTCAGCAATTTAGGTGGCTCACTTTTAACCGTAATGATTTACAGCAAAAACTACCCAAAGGATACCACTCGCGTTACCGCAGCGGCTTGTTACGCCGTGTTTGCTGCTTTTCAGTTACTCACGCTAATTATCATGCAAACAGAATTTACCATTGCCTACAGCACAAGAGCTGCATTAGTTCAAATTGGAATTTTGACATTTTTATTTATTGAAGAAACACTTTATGGCAATATCGACAATGAAAAATACAGTCGTATTTTTGCTATTTTTCTTTTTTTAGCCGGTTTAGCCTTAATTGCAAAATCAATGCTTTAAGCCAAAACATAACCCTATTCAATTCACCTAAAATTAATCCACGTAACCATGCGCGACCTATTAGACCGATTAAAAGATTTTGTTATTTATGATGCCGATGTGGAATTCTACGCCAAGGTATTCCCTGAATCCGTCGGACGCAAAGAGTTGATGCGCCTGCGTAAAATGAACCGCTCAGATTTAGCACAAGTGGTCGCTATTGAAAAAGCCAGTTATCTATTTCCATGGGGTGAAGATATTTTTCGCGACTGCCTTAATATGCGCTATCAAAATTGGGTTTGTGAAATTGGTGATGAGGTACTGGGTTACGGCATTATGAGTATGGCGGTAGGTGAAGCACATATTTTGAATTTATGTATTTCACCTAAAGAACAAAAACAAGGTATTGGACGAAAAATCTTAGAACACCTTATTTCAGTGGCTTACAGTGAAGCTGAAACGATGTTTTTAGAAGTTCGCCCAACCAACATTCACGCTATTTCGCTTTATGAATCGATGGGATTTAACGAAATTGGTGTGCGCAGAAATTATTACCCTGCTGAAAATAATCATCGTGAAGATGCATTGATGTTTGCATTAGAGCTTATCTAACAAGGGGCGAGTAAATTGTCCACCGATAAATAAATCATTACTCACTGTTTTCACCGCTTCAATCCACGCAAGAGAGCGCTCACATTCAGGCGAATAAGGCGGCGCTTTACATACTTGAATTTGCCCATCTGTCCATTCATCAAAATGTAATCCCGTTAATGGTCGCACGCGTTCATTGTCGGGAGGGGTGGTGTAATCCATGATCGTTGGCTGATGAATATTCAGCAGTCCTAAAATGAATTTAGGCACTTGATAAAGTGGCAAACGCCCAACTTTTAATGCACCTTTTTCACCATCAATAATCAATAATGGTGTGCTGACATAGGATTTGAACATGGCATCTGAAAACTCCCCACGACTGTTTTTAAGCACATCCGATTCAACATAACCCGCGAAATGTTCACCTAAAAACGGTAAGTGGTCACCAAATGCGACAATGATGCCATGAGGATCGCTTTTTTGCAGATTTTTGATAAACGCCACAAACTCACGCGATTTGTAGTACGTGGTATTAGCATAACCATTCACCTCTTCGACTTTTGATGTACTGGTAATTTGAGGTGGACGACTCTCGTTTAAGGGATAATCCCAATGCCCAAAATAGGTCACAATGTAATCTAATATGGGTGCTTTTGATTCAAGTGTACTGGAAATTTTCCCAAGCACCTGCCGATACAGTGAACTATCGCCTAGAAATTCACGGTTGATATCATCAAGTTCAAAGTCTTTTTCTGACCAATAGGTTTGAAATCCCACGCGATGATACGCATTGACTCGATTCCAAAAAACAGGCACATTTGGATGCGATACCACTGTTTTATACCCTTTATCCGCAAGTAAACGCGGCAGACACGGCACTTCATTTAACAATTGACGCTCAAATTTCACCGTGTTTTTTGTGACTGGAAAACCGCATAACACCTCAAATTCTGAATTAGCCGTCATTCCAGCAAAAACAGGCACAAGTGCGACGGAATTATCTGCGGTTTTCCACAGTTTACGAAACTCATCTGAGAGTGGATTTTGACTAAATTTGACTTTTTTGAGGTTATTCGCGTCCCAAAAAGACTCAAGCAATATAATATGAACATTACGCGGCTTGAAATCTTCAGTGGGTGTTTGATCCATAATGGGATGCTGCGCAAGTAATTGCTTTGCCGCCGCACGCGCGACATCAACATCAGGCGCTTTATCTGCAACCAGAAAATAACGCGCCGTTTCAAGCAAGGTGTGAATGGTCGCCCCCTGCCACAAATAATTTGAGCGCTGATCCCATTCTTTTGTGCCAATGTAAGTATCAATGGGATACACAATTGAATTTGGTTGATAAATCACCGTCAAGGTTAATAAACCACCTAAAACACCACCCACATAATTATGTAAGCGGCGCAATTTAAAATTAAAAAATAGCAAACTACCCAGCGCAACCAGCGGCAAAGCCAGCGCAAAAAATTTCCAACCACTTAAAATCAAAAGTAATGAGCGCAACGCAAAAATATCGTCAGGCATCAATGGACCACCGAAAAAAGCGATTTTAATCGGATTACCAATATACAAAACGCCCATAATCAGCGCGTGCAAAACAAAAAATATCCATGCTCGACGCGACATTGAATACAGAAGATACGCTAAAATTAATTGCGCTAAAAAATCCAACGGGACAGACGTTGGGGCAATTTCCACATCAAATTCAAACACACTAATGCCATAATAAAGCGCATAAAGCAGCACTGTTGAGTAAATGGGCAAAAACAGCGCATGGCGATGTAAAAAAGAATGTTTAGTCATAGAAAAAGTGTGTTTGAAGTGGCGTGTTATGCTTGATAATGTTGATTATTTTGCAACGTTAAAATAAGGTGGCATATCATTAATGTAGGCTAAATACATCGCATCTGCCATGGACCATAAAACATCAAGTTTGAATTTTAAAATGTCGAGCATACGGTTTTGCTGCTCACGCGTTTTATACCAATCCAGCGTAATGGCTAAACCGTGATCGACATCACGTCGCGCCTCAGTTAAGCGTTTTCGAAAATAATTATAGCCTTCTTGATCAACCCAAGGATAATGTTGCGGCCAATTATCAAGACGTTGTTGATGAATTTTAGGGGCAAATAATTCAGTTAATGATGAACTCGCTGCCTCATGCCACTCTGCGCGACGTGCAAAATTCACATACGCATCCACTGCAAAGCGCACACTGGGCAAAACATATTTTAACGACGTAATTTCTTCGCGCGTTAAGCCTACGGCAATGCCAAGTTGAATCCAAGCTTCAATGCCCCCCACATCGCCCTCATGCCCGTCATGATCCAAAATACGCTGTGTCCACTTTGCACGCGTTTCGCGGTCTGGGCAGTTCGCTAAAATATTAGCGTCTTTAATAGGGATGCTCACTTGATAATAAAAACGATTAGCCACCCAGCCCTTTAGCTGCGCTTGTGTTAATTTTCCTTCATTCATTAACGTATGATAAGGGTGATGAATGTGATAAAACTTTTCCATGCCGCGTAATTGTGCTTCAAATTCATCGCGTGTCCAAGGGGTCTGTTCTGTGGTCATTTTTAATTCTCGTTGTTAAATAGCATGAATAGGATGAAATACTAGGATGACATGATGATGCAATAAAACTCAATAAGATAACATCAAAAGTGATTTGTTTTAATGAATTGATACGCGGTTTTTTTGAGTCTGCTGGTTTTAAGGCTATAATTCCCCCCTAAAATTTAAAATTCATTATTCGCCACTCAAGGAAATCTCTATGACGCAAAACACTACGCATTTTGGCTTTAAAGAAGTCGCCACTCAAGATAAAGTCAAATTAGTTCGCGGCGTTTTTGATTCAGTTGCCAAGCGTTACGACATTATGAACGATTTAATGTCTGTTGGCGTACATCGCATCTGGAAACGAATTGCCGTGGATTTAAGCCAAGTGCATGCTGGATATAGTGTACTTGATTTAGCGGGCGGTACGGGCGATTTAACCGCGCGTTTTAGTGCGCGTGTTGGTGAACGTGGTCAAGTGGTTTTAGCCGATATTAACGCGGCTATGCTAAATACAGGACGTGATCGTTTAATTGATCGAGGCTTAACTAGCAATATTCGTTATGCCCAAGTGAATGCAGAATGCTTGCCGTTTGCGGATAATACATTTGACTGCGTGTGCATCGGATTTGGCTTGCGCAATGTCACTGACAAAGCCGCAGCACTACGCTCTATGCACCGTGTATTAAAACCGGGTGGTTGCGTGATTGTCCTCGAGTTTTCACACCCAATCGACCCCGTGACCGAAAAAGTGTATGATTTTTATTCATTTAAATTATTACCTAAGATTGGTAAATTTGTTGCAAATGACGAAGAGAGTTATCGTTATTTAGCCGAATCCATTCGTATGCACCCAAAGCAAGATGAATTAAAAAACATGATGCAAGAAGCCGGACTTGAGCGCTGCGATTATTTCAACATGACGCAAGGCATCGTTGCTGTTCATCGTGGTTATAAAATTTAATATGTTTTTGGAAACGCTTTTTCATGCAGGGCAAGCGTGGCACAATGAAACACTTGCCACCCTCAAACAAAATATGCTCGAATTTTTACAAGAAGAAACACGCGATTTACCCGCGAGCGCAGAAGTTGAGCTATTTTATGCTCAACTTACTGATTTAACTTATGATGTACAAAGTGTAAATGATAAAATCGAACGCCTAGTTGCGCAATTAAAACAAGAAAAATAAAAATAGGAAACCACTATGCTTATCGGACAAATTGAATCTTACGACAATGAAAAACACATAGGGATCGTAAAAAGCCAAGAGGATTATTTTGAGTTTGATAGCGCGAGTTGGAAGTCAACTGTCCCACCTGATCAAGGCGATGAAGTCACCTTTGAGGTCAATGACGGACTTGTTTTTAATATGCACCTCATAGCAGATTCACTCGCGCCCGTTGAAGGCGTCAAAAAACGCTGGGTTGCCACCTTACTTGCTCTTTTTTTAGGTGCAATTGGTGCGCATCGTTTTTATTTGGGGTTTTATAAATTAGGGCTTGGTCAACTTGCTTTTACCGTTCTCACCCATGGTTATGGGGTCATTTGGGGCTTTATTGATACGATTTTGCTCTTTGGTGGTCACATTAATAAAGACGCAAAGAATCGCCCTTTAAAGTAATTTTTTTATATTATTAAAATTAAGTAGGTTTTTTAGTTAATCACGTATACTATTATCTTGCATTTAAAGTGTGATTATAATTATAATTATAAAACCAAGTATTTAACTTGGTAATTAGATTTAGGAGGAAATAGTATGCAGATTAAATTTCTACTTGATTCATCTGACTCTATAACTGGTGAAGCCAGTATTGAGATCGACAAGCCTATTGAAGATATTTATGCCTACGTGGGTCATGATTTTTTTGACAATTACACCAAATGGGCAGTTGAAGTCGTTGAATTTAAACCCGAAAGCGACAAAGCATGTATAGGAGCTAAAGCAAAACAGGTTCGAAATGATAACGGAGAAAATGTTGAATCCATCTTTGAAATAGTTGATTTTGAACCTAATAATACTCTGATTTGTCAAGGGATAACGGCGCCTTATAGGCAAAGCTACCTACTGGAAAATCACAAAGAAAAAATAAGTACAAAACTAACATTTCGATTTGAATTGCTGGAACTGGAAATATTCATGAGACCATTTCAAAAACTCATTCGTTATGCTATTGAAGACGGAGCAGAAAGCACTGTTGAAAACATTAAGAATCTCATTGACGTAAAATATTCGAAATAACAAAAATACGTCTTTAATTTTATCTATCTATTCTGGAGTTTAAATTATGCCTTTTATTGTTGAAAAAGATGGTGGTGGATTCATTCCGCAAGTACTTTCTGCGATTTTAGATGAATGTGTGAATGGTGTCACCTTAGCGGATCCCGATTTAGAAGACACACCAATTGTATACGCGAATAAAGCATTTGAGAATTTATCAGGTTATCCGCAAGAAGAAATTATCGGTATCAATTGCCGTTTCTTGCAAGGAGATGATCGTGATCAAGAAGCTAGAAAGCAGATTTCCGATGCGATGAAAAAGAACGAAGCTGTAGAAGTGACGTTGCGCAATTATAGAAAAGACGGCAGCTTATTTCATAACCGATTAAAAATCACACCCTTATTTGATAAGAAAAACCGCGTCATTTATTATTTAGGTGTGCAATACGATATTACAGAACACGTTGTTGCTAATAACGAAATTAAAGAACTCAATACATTAATTGAGGCATTATCAAAATAATTATCGTTAATTTTATGTAAATTTTAATTTATGTGTAAACGACTAAAAGGTGAGTATTTATGAACGAAGCAGAAATTGTCACCAAAAGTGGTGGCATGATTTTTAACGAAGTGCTTTTTGGTTTAGCAATTCTTGCGTTTTTTTTCTTGCTTTTGCTTGAGAAGAAAAAACCTCTTCGTACATTCTCATCTAAGGTCTATAAAGAATCATTTGTGACAAACACTATGGCGTTTGTCATTAACAACGTGATTATAACCACACTTAGAGCCTCATCCTTGTTTCTTGTTGCACAACAGTTTTCCACATATGGGTTGCTCAGCGGACTCTCTGATGGCCCCATTAAATGGATTCTAGCCTTTGCGTTTTTCGATTTAGCTATTTATGTTTGGCACTATTATAGCCACAAATTTGAACCTTTATGGCGTTTTCATAAAATCCATCACAGTGACAAAAGCTTCAATGTATCCACCGGTTTTCGATTTCATGTTTTTGATTTACTGCTTGAAATTGTATACAAATGCGTTTTTGTTGTCATCATTGGTGTGAATGCTTATTTAGTTTTATCTATTGAAATTATCGAGTTGTTCTTCATATTTTTTCACCATGCAAATATTAAAGTCAAAAATGAAGATATGGTGTCACAGTACATTATTACTCCCTCATTGCACCGCACTCATCACTCTAAAGTTCGGTCAGAACATGACAGTAACTACGGGATTGTGTTAGCATTTTGGGATCGTATTTTTGGAACACGAAAAGAATTAGTTCCTGTTAATATCGGATTAGACTTAATTGAAGCGGATAATTTTGTTCAACTTTTCTCTCTCGCTTTTCTCACAGAACGTAAATTTTTGAAAATACGGAATTTAATCCCTAAAGGTAAAAAATAAACACCATATGGTCTGTCAAATCATCATATTATATTTGGAACATTAGCGATGATAATAAAAACAACAAAATCGATTCCAAGCCATGAAATTACAGATGAGAAAGTATTTAAAGAGAGACGTACACTCATCAAATCTCTCCTTGCTGCAACAGTTGTTGGGAATAGCCATTCACTTATGGCGAAAACGAGTCCTGCAAAATGGGAAACTCTTGCACAAAGTGACCTGTCATCTAAAATACTTACGCCAACGCCAGAGCAGTTGGTTAAAGACTATACTAATTATTACGAATTCAGTTTCGGCAAAGAAGATTCCACTAAACTTGCACAGCCGCTTGTCATTGACCCATGGTCAATTGAAATTAGTGGTGAAGTTGAAAATGCGGGAAAATTTAATTTAGAAGACATTTTGAGTAAACAAACTCTTGAAGAGAGAATTTACCGTTTCCGTTGTGTTGAAGCTTGGTCGATGGTCGTCCCTTGGGTAGGTTTTCCATTGGTCAATTTACTCAATATGGCAAAACCGCTTTCAACGGCTAATTTTGTAAAATTTACCACCGTAGAGCAACCCGACGTTATGCCCAACTTGCGCAATCAATCTGTTTTGCATTGGCCATACACTGAAGGTTTGCGAATCGATGAAGCTGTTCATCCTCTTACCATTTTAGCCGTAGGAATGTACGGTGATGTTTTACCGAAACAAAACGGGGCTCCTCTACGTTTAATTGTGCCATGGAAATACGGATTTAAAAGCGCAAAAGCAATTGTCAAAATTGAATTATTAAAAAAAGCGCCACTGACTAGCTGGAATAAATCCGCACCTGATGAATATGGTTTCTATGCAAATGTAAATCCCAGTATTCCCCATCCACGATGGAGTCAAAACAGTGAACGTTTGCTTGGCAGCGGTTTTTTTACATCACGACGTCAAACAGAATTATTTAATGGCTACGGTGAGCAAGTAGCGCACTTATATAATGATATGGACTTACGGCACTTCTTCTGATGATGGAAAAAATAACGACATTATTGACGATGATTAAAAGCAAAGATCATCGATGGAATGTGATTTTTACTATTTGCTTATTGCCCCTATTGGGATTACTGATCGATATTATTTTTAATAATTTAGGCTCAAACCCCATTCAAGCCTTACATATTCGTTTAGGTGATTGGTCACTACGTTTTCTTGGCATCACACTTGCCATCACCCCCATTCAAACCATCATGCATTGGCGCGGTATGGCTGAATATCGGAAACTATTCGGCTTATATTCGTTTTTTTATGCTACTTTACATATTTTGACTTATATCATCGTCGATAATAATTTTATGTGGGGAATGATTTGGACGGATATTCTGGAAAGTCCCTATATTTGGTTTGGTGTTATAGCTTATATTATCGTTTTTTTGCTTGGAATAACCACACCCAACCCGATTAAAAAAATGCTCGGAAAAAACTGGAAAAAATTGCATCGCTTTATTTATATCTCAGGCATTGCAGGGGTTATCCATTATTTTTGGCAGCTTAAAGGCAATCTCGCTGAACCGCTACTTTATACATTAATTTTATTTTTCTTACTGGGCTTTCGAGTTCTCGTTGAGTATACGCGTCGTCGATTGAGTAAAATGATGATTCCTAGACGCTTTGAATAAGTTCAATGCTTGATTACGCCGTGTAATCAAGCTAACAATCACGTCACGCTCAACACCCACGCCCCCACTGCATTAGTCAATTAACGCCTGCCTATTTAAATAGGGTAACGCGTCAAGTCATACCCACTCACTTCTTTTTGACTGTTATTTTAATAATGGCGCATTTATTGCTTTATTTATGTTTTGGATAAGGCGTCAAATTAGTGTCATGATTTTATGAATCGACATCATTCTTTTATTTACCCTAATACCGCGCTTACCCAAAAAATTATCATTTCATTTAATATTAAGAGGCGGGTATGGCACTTATCATCAACACAAACTTAAGCTCAGTTAATGGTCAACGTAATTTGAGTTCATCAGCAACATCCATGACTACATCCATGACACGCTTGTCATCGGGTGTGCGTGTAAACAATGCAAAAGATGACGCAGCTGGCCTTGCCATTGCGAATAGAATGAATTCACAAATTCGTGGAATGACCGTTGCTGTGAGAAATGCAAACGACGGTATTTCTCTAACACAAACAGCAGAAGGCGCCCTAGGCTCGTTAACCGATACCTTGCAGCGTATGCGTGATCTCGCTGTTCAATCATCAAGCAATGCCGCTGTTTCAGCGTCTGACCGCGCTAAAATTGATACCGAATTCAAAGCATTGAACGATGAATTGATGCGTGTTGTGCAAAACAGCGAATTCAATGGTAAAAAAATATTAAACGGTGATTTAGCATTGGGCTTAAATATTCAAGTGGGCGCAACATCCGATACTAACAGTCGTATTGGCGTAGCAGTATCTAACATGAGTCAATTACTGTCTCCTGTCACAAAAACCACCTTGAGTCCTGTGAGTCAAAAAATCGATTCTTCATTATCTGCTGCGATTACTAAAGCAAGCAATGATGCAGTTAATGACCCTACGTCATCTTATTATCAATTACTAACACCTGCCAATACAGCCGCTAAACTGGCTAATGCAGCAGTGGTCGCTGCCAAAAAAGCCTCTGATGCACCAACTGATATGGCATTAGCTAAAGCTGCATCAACCGCTAATGCTAGAGCAGCAATAGCCCTTGCAAGCTCATCGGCAGCAACAAAAGCGACAACCGCAACGAGTCTATCAAGCGTGCTGGTATCACAAGAATTTACCGACAAAGTCAATGCGTCTGATTTTGCCATTCAAGCAACCAATTCATCCGTGGTTGCAACTGATGTTGTTATGCAAGCTAAGAGCGTTACAGATAGCTCGCAAGCATCATCATTGCTTATCACAGCCAAACAATTAGCCGAGTCAGCAAGCGCGAATATTTCAGCCATTGGTCAAAATGTGTATGTCAATGTCATGAATTCACTCACAGGTGACAAAATTGATAGTCCAGCAGCAATCAGAGATATCACTGGTCAAATTGATATGACCATTGCGGGACAAGATACTACCTTAAATCAAGCGGTAAACAGAGCAATTAAAATGGACAATGCGTTTGGTGCAGACAGAGAAGCGCAAAAAACGTTAGCGGGATTAGCTGTCGCAAAAGCCGTGGTAGGCGCGTCTTATGTGGAAGATCCACTCAAAACAAGTTCTGCTAACGATACAGACAAAGCATCGTTTATTAGCAATAACAAACTCATTCTTGACGTATCTACTGCAGCTGACTCTGTAGCGGCCGATTATGCCTTATCTGCAATCAATTACATTGATGCAGCAATCGCAGCTATTGACACTGAACGCTCAAATCTAGGTTCCACACAAAACCGTTTCACTACTACAATTGCAAATTTGCAAAACGGGATTGAAAACCAAACTGCCGCGAAATCACGTATTATGGATGCTGATTTTGCTGTAGAAACAGCGAATTTAAGCCGCGCTCAAATCTTGCAACAAGCAGGAACGGCAATGCTTGCGCAAGCTAATCAATCAGGCCAAACTGTCATGTCTTTATTGAGATAATAAGTCAGTTATTCAATCCGAGTGTTTTGATAAGTCAAAACACTCGATTTTAATCAGCGTTATAATCCACGCGCTAAATCCGCTTTAATATCATCAATTGATTCCAAACCAACCGACACACGAACCAAATTATCGCTGATACCTGCTCTAGCCCGTGCTTCTGGCGTCAAACGCCCATGCGTGGTGGTTGCTGGATGCGTAATGGTCGTTTTCACATCACCTAAATTGGCTGTAATAGAGAGCATTTGTGTTGAGTCAATGAGTTTCCATGCCGCTTCTTTTCCGCCTAGCACTTCAAAACTCACCACACCACCGAAATGACTTTGTTGTGTTTTCGCTAACGCGTGCTGTGCATGTGATGTTAATGCAGGATAATTTACTTTTGAAATGGTTGGCTGCGTCGTTAACCACTGCGCCAATTGCGTTGCATTGTCACAATGCGCTTTCATGCGTACAGCAAGCGTTTCAAGACCACCTAAAAAGACCCATGCATTAAATGCACTCATCGTCGCGCCACCTGTGCGCAAATAAGGGTAAATAAATTTTTCAATAATTTCGTCACTTGCCACTACCGCACCACCCACGCAACGCCCCTGACCGTCAATGTATTTTGTGGCAGAATGAATAACAATATCAGCGCCTAGCGTTAATGGTTTTTGTAGCGCAGGTGTGCAAAAACAATTATCAACCACCAGCAGGCAATTATGCGCATGAGCAACATCCGCTAAGGCGCGAATATCGGCAATTTCAATTAGGGGATTTGAGGGGGTTTCTAAAAATAATAAACGTGTATTCGTTTTAATCGCCGCTTCCCACGCACTAACATCAACTAAATCCACAAAATCGGTTTCAACCCCAAATTTACCAAAATAATTTTGAAAAAGTAAAACTGTATTGCCAAATACCCCACGCGAACAGACGACATGATCACCCGCTTTAAGCAAACCCATACCAATAGCCATAATAGCGGCCATACCCGACGCAAATGCAAGACAACGCTCACCTTTTTCCATTATCGCCAAGCGATCTTGAAAAGCTGCAACAGTCGGATTGGTAAAGCGTGAATAAATATTGCCTGATTGCTGGCCAGTAAAACGCAGTGCGGCGTCTGCAGCACTTTTAAAAACATAACTCGACGTGGCAAAAATGGGCACACTATGCTCATCTTCGTGCGTGCGATGATGACCGGCACGGATGGCTTGTGTTTCTTGGGCATATTCGTTCCAGTCGATGTCGTTCATATTTTTAGCGAGCCATAAAAAGAAAAAGCCGCAAGCGGCTATAAAAAAATATCTGGGGTGCTCTGGAGACGTTGCAGCGCAACGCCTCTACAGAGAAGAACTTATGCAGCTAAAACTAAGTTTTTTACTTTCAAGTTCAAACGGCTTTTACCGCGTGCCGCTTTGTTTTTATGAATAATGCCTTTAGTCACCGCTGAATCAATGACGGATTCCGCTACTTTATACGCAGCGACCGCTTGTTCTTTGTCGCCTGCTTTCACAGCGAGTAATACTTTTTTAATAAAAGTACGTAAATTGCTACGTTGACCGCCGTTACGCACACGGTTGTTTTCTGCTTGTCTTGCACGTTTTTTTGCTTGTGGTGAATTAGCCATTGCTATCTCTTAGAAATGATTTGAAAAATATATCGACACTGAGCCGATTTTGAAACGACAAATTATGTTGCTAAATGCTATTATTGTCAATTGTTTAACTTACTTAAAAACGGCTTATCTTTTGCGTTTATCGCTTTCAAAATCATCAAAATCCACATTACTGGTAGGTAGCCTTACCCTATTTTCTCGTCTACTGGGTTTTTGGCGTGACGTTTTGATTGCACGCTATTTTGGTGTAAACCTAGCAACAGACGCTTTTTTTGCTGCATTTCGATTTCCCAACCTACTACGGCGGTTGTTTGCTGAAGGTGCATTTTCTCAAGCATTTGTGCCGATTTTAATGATGTATAAAGCGCAACATAATGCACACGAATTTCAAGAAATTATTCACAAAATAGCGACTTATTTAACCTTATTTATGCTCGTCATGACTTTTTTTTGCGTCATGATTGCGCCCATTTTGATTTTCATTTGCGCGGCAGGATTTAACTGGCAAAGTCAGCAACATGAATTAGCTACGCAACTACTGCAAATTATGTTGCCTTACGGCTTTTTTATTACCTTAACCGCCTTTATGGGCAGCATTTTAAATACCCATAGCCAATTCGTTATCCCCGCTTTTACGCCCGCTTTACTCAACATTGCCATGATCGGTGCTACCTTTTGGCTAATCCCTTATTTTGAACAACCCATTATTGCTTTAGCTGTTGGCGTTTTTATCGGCGGTGCTCTGCAACTTGCCCTGCAACTTGTCGCGCTACATCAACTGCGTTTATTGCCCAAACTACAGCGAAATTTTCAAAACAGCACCACGCAACGCATGATGAAGACTATTGTACCGACGGTATTTGCTAACTCGGCAACGCAAATCAATTTTTTAGTCAACACGTTAATTGCGTCCTTTTTAGTGACTGGCAGTGTGTCATGGCTCTATTATGCGGATAGATTACTTGAATTTCCCAGTGGAATTTTAGGCTCTGCGCTAACCACAGTGATGTTGCCAAAGTTAGCGCAAAATTACACAAATCAAGAACCCGATAAGTTCTCACAGACACTTGACTGGGGATTACACTTAATCGCCTTGCTTGGCATTCCAGCTACGATTGGATTATTTTTTCTTTCAGAGCCGATTTTAAGTGTGTTATTTGGGTCAACTGAATTTACCGCCTATGATGTCCACGCTTGTGCGCAAGCATTAAGCGCCTATGCGTTAGGTCTACTGGGATTTTTAATCGTAAAAGTGCTGACACCCGCTTTTACAACCTGCCATCTTCACGCTGTTGCTGTACGTTATGCTTGGATTTGCCTTGCTATGAATCTTATTTTGGCACTCTTATTGGTTCAATATTTTGCACATATTGGCATTGCGTTGGCGAGTTCCTTGGCTACGAGCTTAAACGCATTATTATTACTGATTTTTTTATGGCAAAAACAACTGTATAAACCACTTAAAAACTGGCGTGTATTAAGCCTGCAAATTCTCTTTTCAAGCGTTGTCCTAACTGAAACATTGCGTTATTTTTCACATTTTGCATCTTTGAGTGCCTTTTATTTGGTAAAATGCGTCATCCTTGGCGGTGCAAGCTATTTTGCAGGCTTATTTCTGAGCGGCTATTTTTA
>ERZ1034363.512-NODE-512-length-26566-cov-12.801238_pt1 | contig 26566 bp, 22 predicted proteins | sample MGYA00520616_ERZ1034363 | MGnify/ENA primary metagenome ERZ1034363 (study PRJEB33736, sample SAMEA104284506) | Azolla filiculoides | biome: Urban; feature: Water surface; material: Ditch water | place: Netherlands | collected 2015-10-28 | depth 0-0.1 m ... | reverse complement strand
CTTCAACAGATTACTGGTTTACAATTGACTATACGGAAAATGGTGCTGCAAAACAGTTTAAAGCGCATTTTTCATTAAAAAGATAAAGAAAAAGAGTTAGTAAAACACTAACTCTTTTTTTATCATTTTTTTAAAACACCAAGTGAATATTTGTAGTAATTTTGCAACACTCTCCTACAACTATTAAAAATGATAAATTCTAAAAAATCGCTTTTCACCAAAATTCTCAAAATAACTGGAATTACATTTGTAATTTCTTTATTGGTATTAATATTACTTCCTATTGTTTTTGCTGACACCATTACTGAAAAAGTAAAAGTTTTAGCCAATAAAAACTTAGAAGGCGAATTAAATTTTAACGATTCGGAATTGTCATTTTTTAAACATTTTCCATCTCTAACTTTAACCTTACATGAATTTAATTTAAATGGTTCAAAGCCGTTTAAAAAAAAGTCGCTTATTTCCGCAAAAGAAATTGGTTTTGGAATTGACGTATGGAGTGCCGTTTTTGGAAATCAAACGCAAATTGAAGAAATATTTTTAGAAAATGCCAAAATCAATGTTCAAGTAAATCGAAAAGGAGAAGCTAATTACAATATTTATAAATCTAATTCAAAAGAAAACAATACCTCGTCAGAGAGTGCTTCATTGGCATTAGAAAACATTCAAATCAACAATAGCGAATTAGTTTATAACGATAAATCAACCAAAATTAACATCGAAGCGAAAGGTTTTAATTACAAAGGAAAAGGCGATTTATTAAAAGCTAATTTCAACTTAAAAACTTCGGCAAGAATTGATAGTTTGAGTTTTGCATACGATCAAAAGGAATACTTAAAAAACAAAAAGGTAAAAGCTAATTTAATCACAAAAATCAACACTAACTCGCTTTCTTTTGTCTTTGAAAAAAATGATTTAGTAATCAACAAATTACCTGTTGAATTTACTGGCTTTTTTGATTTCCTAAAAAACGGATATCAAATGGATTTCAAATTAAAAACCGAAAACAGCGACTTAGAAGATTTATTTACTGCATTACCTGCAGAATATGTTTCATGGATGAACGAAACAAAAATGAAAGGAACAACTTCGGCTTTTTTAACCCTAAAAGGAAAATACATCGCTTCAGAAAAATTGAGTCCCGAATTAAACTTTAACATCAAAGTTAGGGATGGTTATGTAAAACACTCTAAAGCGCCCTACCCTGTTGAAGACATTTTCTTGAATTTAGATACAAAATTACCAAACTTAGATATCAATCAGCTCAAAATTCGATTAGATTCTCTGTATTTTGATATCAACAAAAATAAGTTAAGTGCCATCTTAATTTCTGATGGATTTGGTAAAAAAATAACTATCGATTCTAAAATAAAATCAAAACTTGATTTAAGTTTTGTGAGTAATGCACTTCAAATACCAAATTTTAAATTGGCTGGAAATTTAGATGCAGATATCATTTCTAAAGGAAATTACAACAAAGAAGACAAAAAATTCCCGGTCACAAAAGGAAATTTCGAATTAAAAAATGGTTTGATTCAAACGGCTTATTATCCAAAACCTATTCAAAACATCAATTTAAAAGCAAATTTAAATAGTCCTACTGGCAATTTCAAAGATGCTTCTTTCATTCTCTCTCCTGCTAATTTTACTTTTGAAGGTGAATCTTTTAACATGAAAGCTTTATTCAAAAATTTTGATGATGTAAATTATGACATAAAAGCCAAAGGAACTTTAAATGTAGCCAGAATTTACAAAGTATTTTCTCAAAAAGGATTGGATGTAGACGGCTACATAAAAGCCGATGTTAGTTTAGCAGGAAAACAAAGTGATGCAACAAATGGAAATCTAAATAGCTTAAAAAACAGCGGAACACTTGAAGTGAAAAATATCAAAACAACAAGCAACTATTTAGCAAAACCTTTCCTAATTGAAAATGGTCTTTTTACATTTAATCAAGACAAAATGAACTTTTCTAATTTCAATGGAAAATATGGAAGTTCCGATATTGCCATGAGTGGAAATTTAGAAAACGTAATTAATTTTGTGCTTTCTGAAAATCAAATTTTGAAGGGTAATTTCAATTTAACCTCAAATTTTTTGAATGTAAACGAATTTATTCCAACTATTACTGAAGAAACTGACGATGAAAAAACTGCAAAAACCGAAATATCAGGAGTAATTGAAATTCCAACTAATTTAGACGTTACCATTCAAACAAATGCTTTAAAAACAAAATACAACGACATAACTATTGACAATTTAAGAGGCAACCTATTAATTCAAAATGGAAGTTTAAAATTAACTAATGGAAATTTAGGAATTATTGGTGCTACAGCAAAAATGGAAGCTTTCTATAAAAATGAAGGCACACAAAAAGCTTATTTTGATTATAAAATTAATGCTTCTGAATTTGACATTAAACGTGCTTACAATGAAATTAAAATGTTTCGAGAAATCGTAACTGCTGCTGAAAGTGCAGAAGGTATAGTAGGTTTAAATTATTCTATAAAAGGTGTTTTAAATAATCAAATGGAACCCGTAATGCCATCGCTTGAAGGAAGCGGAACACTTTCTGTTAAAAAAGTAAAAATGAAAGGCTTTAAGTTACTAAATATAGTTTCTTCAAAAACAGAAAATCCAGACATTAAAGACCCTGACGTTACAAAAGTTGATATTAAAACAACCATTAAAAACAATATTGTAACTATTGACCGATTCAAATTTAAAGTTGCTGGCTTCAGATTGCGCTTTGAAGGACAAACTAGTTTAGACGGAAAATTAAACTTAAAAATGCGCATTGGATTACCGCCTTTAGGAATTATAGGAATCCCAATAAAAGTATTAGGAACACAAGAAAATCCAGACATCAAATTAGGAAGAAAATCAGAAGATTTAGAAGAAACCGAATATGTTGATGGTGTAACTCCTATAAATACACCTGCAAATTTACCAAGACCTGCAACAGTTCCAATTGACAGTATTCCAAAAACAGAATCACTTGCTCCAATAGAAAAGCCAGTTGAAAAATCTGAATAATCTAAACTTAAATTTATTTTAGCAAATTCACAAAAAGTTTTCCTGCTTTCTGAAAAATTCGTAATTTTACGTCAAACATCACATATAAAATTATGGAAACGCATTTTGAAAGCAATCATTTGATTGACAGATTACCAAAACATTTAAAACAATTCATTAAGCCACAAGTTTACGAGGATTATACACCTATAAATCAAGCTGTTTGGCGTTATGTAATGCGTAAAAATGTAAATTATCTTTCAAAAGTTGCTCATAGTTCTTATATTGATGGTTTGCAAAAAACGGGAATCGAAGTAGATAACATTCCAAGTATGTATGGCATGAACCGAATTCTTGCTGAAATTGGTTGGGCTGCTGTTGCTGTTGATGGGTTTATTCCACCCAATGCATTTATGGAATTTCAAGCTTATAATGTATTGGTTATTGCTTGTGACATTCGTCAGCTAGAACATATTGAATATACTCCGGCACCAGATATTATTCATGAAGGCGCTGGTCATGCTCCTATTATTGCAAATCCAGAGTATGCTGAATACTTAAGACGTTTTGGCGAGATTGGCTGTAAAGCAATTTCATCGGCTCGAGATTATGAATTGTATGAAGCTATTCGTTTGCTTTCTATTTTAAAAGAAGCTGAAGACACACCTGAATCAGAAATTAAAAAAGCAGAAGAACAAGTGGACTTCTTACAGAATAACATGGGCGAATTATCAGAAATGTCGCGCATTAGAAATTTACATTGGTGGACTGTTGAATATGGCTTAATTGGAACCATTGATAATCCAAAAATATATGGCGCTGGGTTACTTTCTTCAATTGGTGAAAGTGCTTGGTGTATGACTGATAATGTAAAGAAAATTCCATACGATATTTCAGCTGCAGACATGAGCTTTGACATCACAAAACCACAACCTCAACTTTATGTTACTCCTGATTTCGCTCAATTGAGTCTGGTTTTAGAAGAATTTGCTAATAAAATGTCGTTGAGAAATGGTGGATTATCCGGAATTCAAAAATTAATTGCTTCAAAAGCATTAGGAACAATTGAATTAAGCACTGGTTTACAAATTTCTGGTGTTTTTACGAATGTTATAGAAGATGACGGAAAACCAGTATATATTCAAACCACTGGAAAAACTGCACTTTCATACAGAGAAAAAGAATTAGTAGGTCACGGAACAGAATATCACGCAGAAGGTTTTGGTTCTCCAATTGGAAAACTAAAAGGCATCAACTTAGCTATCGAAGATATGAGTCCGAGAGATTTAAGAGCCTACGACATATATGAAGCCGAAAAAGTAACATTAGAATTTGAAGGCAACATCAAAGTAACTGGAGAAATTGTAACAGGTTCTAGAAATTTACAGGGCGAAATATTATTAATTAAATTCAAAAATTGTACAGTTACTCATAATGACACTATTTTATTTCAACCAGAATGGGGTATTTATGACATGGCAGTAGGTAAAAAAGTAATTTCTGCATTTTCTGGCCCAGCTGATGTGAATAGTTTTGACATGATAAACCATGTACCTTCAACTCAAACTATCAAACAGAAAAAATCGCCTGAAAGAGAAGAATTAGAAAAATTATATTTAAGTGTTCGTAATATTAGAGAAGGAAAATCTGCTACGTGTACTTTAAAAGAAGCATTTGCTTCGGTTTCTGCAGGACATCCAAATGATTGGTTATTATCGGTAGAAATTGCTGAATTGGCTAAAAAAGATAACAATTCAGAATTAGTTGATAAAGTTTTAAATCACTTAGAAAAGATAAAAATCAATCGCCCAGAAATTGCTCATTTAGTTGATGGAGGTCTAGAATTAATTTTTGAAAAAGCGAATGTTTAATCACTAGGTAACTTTTGTTACTGAAAAGATTTTCAATCAAATTTACCTTTGTCAAAAAAAGAAACAATTATGGGAATTTTAGATTTTTTAGGATTAGGAAATAAAACCAATGATGTTCAAGAATACGTTCAAAAAGGAGCCGTTATTTTGGATGTAAGAACTCCAGATGAATTTAAAGAAGGACACATCAAAGGTTCAAAAAATATTGCATTACAAGTTTTAAATGGAAACATTGAAACGATTAAAAAATGGAACAAGCCAGTTATCGCATGCTGTCGTTCTGGAATGAGAAGCGCTCAAGCGACTTCCATTTTAAAACAACACGGTATTGATTGCATCAACGGTGGTGGCTGGACCAGTTTGGAAAATAAATTATAATAGAAAGTCCCGATTGAATCGGGACTTTTTAATTTGACATAAAATCAGAATACGTACTTTTTACAACAATTTCTGAATTCGCATAAGGATTTCCTGCGTTTGAAATCGTTATTTTAGTTGGATTTCCTTCTGCATCATATTCATATTGATACAACGTTGGGGCTTCATTATCTTTTTGTTCAGAGACAATGTTTCGTTTTTCATCATATTCACAAATAAATTTACTTTTCAAATCGAAAATCTGGTAATTACCTTCTACTAGTAATCCCTTTTTATAAATTTCGACAGCCAAATTTGCCTCCTTCTTGGCATCTTTATAATACGAAGTTTTGGTATAACTATCATCTGAAGTGTAATTAGAATATTCTGTGATTTCTGAAAAACCTGTTTCTTTTTCTCTGCAAACTGATTTTATTAATCGATTTAGTTTGTCGTAAGAATACTTCGTTTCCGAAAACAATCTGCCTTGCACAAATTCTTGTGATTTAGTTAATCGCAATTCTTTATCATAGAAAAATAAGGTTTTATCTTGTGTTTCACTTAAATTGTAATCAGTGATTTTTGAAACCAAAGAATTATCAATATTGAAATTGTATTTTGTAATTTCTTTTGCATCGCCCAAATCCACTATTACAGAATCTAAATATTGATTGTAAAACGTATAAGTTTCCGTTTTTGACCATTCTTTTGCATTGATTTCTGGATTGAAATAAAAAATTTCTTTCTGAATGGTTTTCGTTTTTGGCGACCAATTAAAATGTGCTGTTAAAAATTGCTCTTGGGCTTGTAAACTCAATCCGAATATTACAATAATTAAAACTATTAAACTTTTCATCTTTCTATTTTTTAAATAATGGATATAATCTTCCCGCTTCGGAAGTATCAACATTTTGAATTTGGTAAATTGTACCATTAACTGATTTTACTACTAAATGTTTCGGATTTTCGTCATTTTCAATTGAAAAATTACTGCTTTGCAAATACTTTCCATCTTGGTAAAATGAAATTTTAAACTTATTATCTTTTACCCAATAGATTCCTGTTGGTGATTCTAATTTTACAGCATCATGCCATTCGTGCTTTACAAAATCATCCAAATAAAAACCTTTTACAAAATGCACGGATTGATCCACTTCATTAAAAATTACTAAACTAGAATGTTCCGGTGTGTCAACTAATTGTACAACTTTTTCAAAATTATTATCATAGGAATCTTGAATCTCAATTTTGTCTTCATCACCTTTTAAAACTGATAAATAATCTTTTCTTGAATACGCCACTTTTTGATAGTGTTGCATTAAAGAATTTTTCTCTCTAAATACCTCATCGTGTTTTTTAACGAAGTCTAAATCAAGGCTTGTACTTCCAGAAGTTGTTCCATCTGCATAGGTAATTTTGACAAACGTAAACGAATTATCTTCGGGTAAAGCTTGACTCAGTTTTGCTATTTTGATTCGGTTGTTTTTGGAATCAAATTCGTAATTGTAATCGATACGAGAACTGTCGTTATACACTTGACTTTTTATATTTTTAAAAGCGTCGTAAGTATAACTAGTTTCCGATTTAAAATCTCCCGAAACAAATTCGGAACGTTTTACCAATCCGTTTTCAAAGTAATCTTTGGTAAAGTCAGTTTCTGTTCCATCGCCGTCTTTGTTGAGTTTTGTGTACGTTTTATTGTTCTTGTAATCTTGATACAAAATTGTTTTTACCACTTCATTTCGTAAGTCTTTTTGAATTTCTTTGGTTCGATTTCCGATTTTGTCATATTCGTAAAAAGTAGTTTGCATACCTTCAGCAATCATTTTTCTTAATTTTCCTTTTTCGTAATGAAATAAAAACTTCATTGGGTAACCAAATTTCCCTTCAATTGGCTTATATTCAATTTCTTTAATCGTAAAATCTGGGTAATAACGATACCGATATTCACCAATTAGTCTATTTTCTCCAAAATATGATTCAAGTGTTTGCTTTTGAAAATAGGTGTTTTTGATTTCGGTTGTATAGGCATTTTCTCTAACAAATTCTTTCGTTTCAGTATTGAATTTATAGAGCGATTCTTCCACTTTTACCACATCATCAGAATACCCAAAATCGGAAGTTCTAAATTGCTGTTGGGCAAAAATATTCGCAAACCAAAAAAGAAAAAGAATAGAAAATCTCATGTTAATTGTTTAAAAATTCCAATGGGTAAAATGTTTCAAACCCTTTTGAATTCAAATCACGAATGATGTATTTATCAATTCCAGCTTCTTGAACGATGAAATCATCCTCTTTCTGCGTTTTTACTAATTTGTATAAAGATGAATCTAAGATTACTCCATTTTGAATCACAAAAAACTCAGGTTTCTCTGAAAAAATCCAATACATTCCAGTTGGTGAAGAAAATTCTTCCATATTGTACCATTCGCCAACTTTTGTGTTTTCGGTATAAAATCCTTTTAATAATACTGTTTTCTTGAATAAAATATCATAAACCAAAATATCTGTATTGCTTTTCACCGCATCAACATCATTAGTAATTTCTTCTCCGTTTGCATCTTGAATGGTATAAGTATTTCCTTCATTTTTCTTGATTTTATAGGTAGCGCTATACAAGGCTTTTAAATTGTCGATTGCTTTTTGCAACTCTTCAGCAGAAGCACCATCAAATGAGGTTGTTACTTCAAAAGAAGCCGAATTTGTATCATATTTTTTAACATAATTCACATCGAAATCAGTATTTCCTGCGGTTTTTCCGTTTGAATAAGTGACTTTTGCGAAAGTGAAATAATTGATGCGTTCTTGTGTATCAAAATCCAATTGTTGAATTTGTGAACGCAATATGTTTCCTTTACTATCATATTCATAACTACTCTTAAAAACCTCATTATCTCTTGTATATTGAATTTGATTGCGTTTTTTATCGTATTGATACGTTTCAATTAACGTTGAATATTTTGTGGTATTTTTATCTGAAATCAGCAAGCCATTAGTAAAAGTTTTTACATTATTTTGTTCTTCTTCATTATTGGAATACTTAATTGATTTTTTGATATACGAATTTGGCGAAGTGTAATTGCTATATGTTACTTTTTCGACTATTACATCTTCATTGTAGACTGTTTCTTTGCTCAAATTTCCCTTTGCGTCATATTCATAAGTTATTTTAGCACTATCATGTTTGTTTTCAATGACTTTACCATTTTTGTAAATAAAATATTCGGTATATTCTCCAATAGCTGTTTTTGTATGAATCGACTGCAATAATCCATTTTTATAATTAAATGTATTCGTTGATTCCATATACATAAAATAATTAGTTTTGTTTTCAATTTTTGTAACCAAACCTTTATCTAAATAAATGGTTCTTTCGCTTGAAAGTTGGTATTTATTTAATCCGAAATCATAATAAAACTCTTTCTCTTCATATTTTGTTACATCTGAAGATAAATTAAAATCCGAAGCTTTATATTTTGCGATTTGAGCATTCGTAAAATGAATTACCAATACGGCTATGATTGTGATTAATTTTTTCATTTTTATATTTTTTAGAAGTTATATTGTACACCAAAACCTACGTGATTACTTTTGAAAGAAGAAGTTCCGCCGTTTGCATTTTTCCAAGAATATTTCCCAAAATCGAAAACTGCATTACACGACCACTTTTCTGAATCGGATTGAAAAATTTGAGGCTGAAATCCCCAACCGAAGTATTTCATGGTACGTTTTACGGTTTCATCTTGAAATCCAATTCCTGCGTAATCTGTTTCTAATATTTTGCCACTTCCAACACCATAATCAAAGTGTAAGCTATTAAAGACTGAGTAAATACCAATATAAACCGGAATTTGAACCATTAACGGCAAATCGCCAGGAAGCAATTGTTCTAAACCATCATCGATATGACCGTCATAAGAAAGTGGATAAACTCTTAACTTGGCACTTGTAACCCCAACTTTTAATTCGGTACTTCTGTCAGCAGCTAAAAAGTTAGCCCAATCTTGACCAAGAACAGCTGCTCCTTTAATTCCGAATTTGGTGTTTTTGGTGTAGTTTACATGATACGAAGCTTCTAAACTGGCAAATAATTGCATTGCTTTTCCTTTGTCAGCAACTTCACCTAAATCGTCTCCAGGTTTTGAGAACGACATTCCCGTATTGAATTTTACGGCTAATTTGTCTAATTGAGCTGTTGCATTTTGAAAAGCAAAAGCCAAAATAAGTATTGAAAATAAAGGTAGTTTTTTCATAATTTCTTCAGAATTAGTTACACATTTTTTGTTCTTAATTATGAAGTAAAATTATGTGGAAGAAGTACGTAAAGAAATACGTAGAAATTCGTATATTGATTATATCAACTTGTTGTTTTTTGCTTTTTGAATCGCTTCTAATTTATTGTGGACTTGAAGTTTAGTGTAAATATTCTCCACATGTTTGCGAATCGTTCCTGGTGATAGAAACAAGTTTTCGGCAATGGCGTTGTATTTTAATCCTTTGCTTAATTGCTCTAATACTTCTATTTCTCTTGAAGTTAAACTAATTTCTTCTTTGGCAATAGAATCATCAAAAACCAAAGGTTCTCGCAATAATTTAAGCGTTTTTAATGCAATTGAAGGTGTCATGCCTGCGCCACCAGATAAGGTTTCTTGAATGCCGTTGTATAATTCTTGTGGATTCACTTCTTTTAAAAAATATCCGTCGGCTCCAGCTTTTATGGCTTTGAAAATATTTTCATCGTTATCAAAAACCGTTAGCATAATGATTTTGATTTGCGGAAACTTTGATTTGATGATTGCCGTTGCTTCTATTCCATTCATTTTTGGCATTTCGATATCCATTAGAATCAAATCGAGGTTGTGATTTTTTTCTAATTTTTCGATGATATCTTGACCGTGAATGGCTTTCATTCGCACCTCAACATCAGCAAAGAAACTCAATTTATCTTGAATGGTTTTTTGAAGAAATGTATTATCGTCAACTATAGCAATTCGAATCATGGATTATTTGTTTAGTGAAATTGTAATTTGAGTTCCTTTGTCAAGTTCGGATTGGATTTTGAAAACGCCACCAATTTCTTCGATACGTTTTTGCATATTTACAATTCCATTTCCTAAATCGATTGTGTCTAAATCAAAACCTTTTCCGTTATCTGAAATTTCAATTGTAATTCCGTTTTCATTAGGCTTTACTTGAACCGACACTTCGGTTGCATCGGCATATTTGATGGCATTATTCACCGCTTCTTGAATGGTTCGGTACAAATTAACGCCTTCTAAAGAAGAAAACTTGCTATTTTTTAAACTTTCATCAACTGTAAACTTAAACGTAGTGCTTTCTTTAGCCGATTGCGCTTTTTCGATGAAATTATAAATTCTGGAACTTAAATCGTCAAACGTGAATTCGTCAGCATTCATGGCCCAAATCGTGTCGCGAAGTTCTACAATCGTAGTTTTCGTAAAATCGCTAATCTTGGTCAAATGATTTTTAATCGAATTCTCCATCGTTGGAAATCCGAATTTCAAATTCTCAACCGAAGAAATAATAAATGTCAATTGCGCTCCAATATTATCATGTAAATCTCTTGAAATCGCCAAACGTTGTTCGTGTAATTTATTTTGATTTTCGATTTGGGCAATAGCAGATTGCAATTCAAATTCTTGCTTTTGTTGCACATTTTTCAAACGTTGTTGACGGTAAATTAAAAATCCAACAATAGCAATAAACAAAGCTAATAACGAAAGAATAATAATAGTTGTGGTTTTCTTTTTGGCTTCGGCTTCTTTTTGTAACAGTTGCTTTTCTTTTTCTGCTGTTTGGTATTTGGTATTGATTTCTTCGACTGCTTTTAAATTGTCGATATTCAATAAAGAATCTTTTGTTTTTGAATACAATTTATGATAATCGTAGGCTTTTTTAAAATCTTTTTTTGCCGAATTAATCAACGCATAAGTATCATAAACATTGATTAATTCTTCCAGATTTCCCGACTTAGAAGCCAATTCAAAAGCTTTATCATTATAACTCAGCGCTAAATCGTATTTTTTAATATCTAAATAAACTGCTGCAATGTTGTTGTATTGAATAATCAAATCGTTTTGGTTATTCATCTGTTTTTTTATAGCTAAAGCATCTAACAAATAATCTATTCCTTTGATTGTGTCTTGCAAATCGTTGATGTAAACCGAACCAATGTTATTATACAGTTTAGCAATAGTTTGATTATCATTTGTTTCTTTAGACAATTTCAAAGCTTTATTATAATTTAACAAAGCATTTTGAGGTTGGTAATCGTCGAAATAACAATTTCCGATATTGACATAAGTTGCTGCAATATCTTTTTTAGATTTTAATTGATTAAAAATGACCAAAGCTTTATTGTTGTAAGCCAAAGCTTCTTTTATTTTTCCTTGTGAATAATAAACAAGTCCAATGTTCTTGTACAAAGCGGCAATTTCGTTTTTATATCCTTTTTTTTCAGCAATTGCTAAAGCATTGACATATTCTTGCGTTGCTTTTTTGGTTTCTCCTTTTTGATACAAAACACCGCCTTTATTCATCATTGATTTTATAATTCCTAATGAATTATTAGCATTTTTGTAAAAAGCGATGGATTTGTCCAAACTTATTAAAGCAGCATCATATTCTAATTGATTGATTAAAAATTTAGCCTGAATTCTATAAAAATATCCTTTTATAGTATCGTTTGAATTATTATCTATTATCAATTGTAAAGAATCGATAGACGATTTATTATTCGCATCGTTCAGATAATTGATGTTGTCAATTTTTTTAAGAAATTTGAATTTATCGACAGCTTCGTTTTGTGCGTTTACAAAATTCAACCATAGGGCTAAGATTACAACTAAATATTTGTTCATCTGTTGGATTTTATATACTAAAAATACAAATTTATTTCTTTGAAAGTAATTCAAATATTCTTTTTTGAAGTAAAAAAATTTCATCGTTTAACTTTTTCATATCTAGTTTATATTGATTTTGATAATTAGATGAAATTGTTGCTTTTTGATTCAGGTTTCTCTGTTTTTGAGTCAACATTGTTATCATATCTTTGAGTTGTTGCATTTTTATTTGATGCAACATTTTTATTTTTTTATTAACAAACACCAACTTTATCACAAAAAAAGAAAGTAAAACTATTAGTAAACCTATTATTTTATCCATAAAAAAAGTCATTAAATCAATTACAAATTTGATTCAATGACTTGGTATTTTCAATACGAATAAATACGTATTTAATTGATTATTTTTAATTCTAAATCTTTGTCATTTTTAACTACATTTCCTTTATAAGACAGTGTCCAACCCATAGAATTAGTAAGAATCAACATTTTAGAAAGCTCGCTCAACAATCTATTTTGAGCATTTGTTTTTAAGGTAGATTTCTCGATTTTTTTTGCCAAATTAGCTCTTGCAACTTTATTTATCTTATTGTAGTCTTCGCCTGTAAATTCGTTAAACGTAGAAGATTCTGTATCGTAATATTTAAAATCGGGACTTATTTTAATCTCTTCTTTTGGAATATTTGTAATGGTTAAAATTTTGTTTTTTTCATCAATATCATAGGTTACTTTGCTCAAGTCAAAACCAACCGTAACATCAGCATTTATAACAACTAATGCTTTTTTATCGAAAGATAAGCCAGGAATATAGGTTTCTTTTTTGTCTTTATACGTTAAAACTTCTGCAAAATGTCCTTCGGTTACGACTAATTTTCCAACATTTTTTATTTGAACTTGAATTAAATTGGTATCATATTCAATAGTTGAAGTTTCTGATTTTTTGGTGAAAAATTGATAAACAAAATAGCCAATTATCAAAAAAATAATCAAATACAATAGCTTTCCAGAACGTCCAATGGCCTGAACTAATGGAATTAACATATTTTTTATTGCAGTTTCTGTAGAAGATGTTCGTGCCATAATTAAATTTTTACACGAAGATATAAAGATTTTTACTTAAAAGGGTGACGTTGTTGCCAATTTAGTTCTGGTTCTAAGTTTTTGAAGATTTCACCAATAAAACGATTAATCAATTTGTTATTATGGAAGATAAAACCCGACATATTCACAGGTTTTGCACCTATTGAACTTTTAATTTCTAAAGCTGTTCGTCCGAAGATAATGCGTTTAAAACCATTTTCAATACCATATTCAGTCATATTGTAGAGCATATTCAAATACAACATATTTTCTTTTTGAATAGTTTCGTCATAGCCTAAAAAATAGGTTTCTAACGTTTCGTCATTCAATAAAAGTGTATGAAAACCAACTAATTTTTCATTTAAAAAATATCCAAAAATCTGAAATCGATTACCACATTGCTCCTTTAATGTCGAAAAATGATTTTTTGCTAAGAAAAAAGTGTTAAATGGAGCATTTTTAGCCACATAATGATACAAATCGTAAATGGTATTTTCATGTAGAAGTACTTCTTCAAAAGATAAATTTTTGACTACAATTCCATCATTTTTTTTATGCGCTCGCTTGTATTGGTCGCGGTATTTTTTTGAAAGTGCATTAATATAATCTTCAGCCGAGTTCCATTTTTTATCCAAATAAAAAATCATATTGGGCTGTGTATTGAATTCGTATATTTCTTTAAAACGATACTTTTTCAATTCAACAGAACAATTTTCGTAAAAATCTTTAAACGAAACCAAGTGAATTTTTACACCTTTTTGTTTGAAATACAGCGTGATTTCATCTGCGCTTTGTAGCAAAATTTCGCTAATACATTCAAAATCTATTTCTTTAGAAAACACGTAACCATTTTGTCCTGTTATCATATTATTTCCAAGAAACAAAGTATGAGAAGCAAAATTTTTAAAGATAAAATTTCGAATAACTGTTTTGAAACACTTATCTCTTTCTCCAAACGATTCGAGTTTATTCAAATCTAAATATTGCGCTAAAGAAACACCTATTAATTCTGATTTTTCAAAAATTCCAATATAAAAACATTCCATATTTACTGGCGCCGAGCGTTCCAGCACTGATAAATAAGGTGTTTGCAGAAAAACATTACTTTGAGCTACTTTGTCCCAAAGTGAAGGCAATGTTGCAATTGAATTGTATATTTTAAAAGTAATTCCGTTCAATGTAAAAAAATAAATCGCTCCACAAATGTAGAGCGATTCCTATATAATTAAATGTTAAATTATTTCCAGCCGCAAATTATTGCTCCCATTAAAGTCATTACCACAATCCAATAACCAGAAGTTATTGCAACATATTTAAACGATTTTTGCTCGAATAAACTATTGGTAGCTACAACTGGTAAAGCTATAAATAATCCAGACATAAATCCATGCAATGCACCATGTTTAAATGTTCTAAAAGCATCTTGATAATCTGACATAAAAGCCGCATAAGATGGTAATGCTTTTGACTCATCGCCTCCAACCATACCTAAAGCACCAAATTGGTGTATAGTTAAAGGCATCATAATAAAAGCTAACATAAATGCAAAAACAAACGTTAATCCGAAGATTTTTGCCATGTTTCCTTTTTTTGCACTTTCTTCCGTCATTCCGATTTCATTCATCCAAATCGTTCCGAAAACTTTTGGATTATACCAAACGAATCCAACAACAAAACTTGATAAAGCAGCTACTAAAACAGCTAAAAAATTAATTTCCATAATTGATATATTTTATTGGTTAGTGTATCAAAAATAAGAAAATTTAATTAAAAATCGACATTGCGGGTAATGCCTTGTGATTAAAATCCCATAATGCTTGATTTTCCCATGAAGAACCATTTGTAGATGTTGCTCCTCTGAAAGCTATCCATTCGGTTCCCCAATAACAAAATCCTAATCCACTTGAAGTATTTTTTACTGTGTTTTTGATTTGTTGTAAAAAAGCTTTCTGTCCTTCTGGAGAAGCAGGATAATTAGGGTGGATTTGATTTGGCAGACCAATTACATTATTGGTCCAATCGTTCCAATCGAATGTAAATGGATAAGAAGTTTCGGCAACTAACACTTTTTTATTATTTGTTTGTCCTAATGTAGTTATAGTTTGTTGCAATAAATTTATATCCGTTCCATGCCAAATGGGATAATAAGATAATCCTATATAATCGTAATCAATTGCAGCAGTTTTAGAAAAAAACCATGAAGCACCATCAATTCCTGCATAATGCAACATAATTTTTGTAGATGAACTATTGGCTCTAATTGCTGTACTTGCACTTTCTAAAAGCAATAAAAATTGAGATTCGTTGGATGCTAAATTTCCTTCAGGAAAAATAAAACCATTATTGATTTCATTACCAATTTGAAAAATATCTGGTTGTATTTCGTTTACTATTGTTGTGGTGTAACTTTCTACTTGAGCTCTTAATTGTGTAAAAGTCAAACCATTCCATGCTGTTGGTTTTATCTGATTTGCAGGATCAGCCCAAGTATCTGAATAATGAACACTTAACCAAACTTTCATGCCCTGATTTTTAACACGTTGTGCTAAAGCTTTTACTTCATTAAAACCAGATTGATTTATGGTTGGTGTATGCCAAAGCCTAATTCGAATCGTATTGCAACCTGCATTTTTAAGAGTAAGCAGTGCGTCTTCAGGAATATTGTTGTTATTGTAGTAAACAGTTCCTTCAGATTCTATCAAAGGCAACATTGACATATCTGCTGCCTTGATAAATTCATCTGTATTATTTGATGCTTCTTCTTTAGAACAAGAAAAAGTAATGAGAATAAATAATAGAGCTAATAATTTTAATCCAATTTTCATTGGATAAAGGTACAAAACTATTTATTCGCTTGCTACTAATTTTGAAGCGCTTCTATATAAAAACTCATTATAAATGTGTCTTCTTGCAAAACGACTTGGCGATTCTGCATTCACCATTTTTATATAAGTTACTTTTGGTACACTAAAATATTCATAGTTGCTACCATCTAAAAATGAAATATACAACACACCATTATCCATATAAAAATCTTGGATATTAACTGTCGTTGTTGTTTTTAAATAAACTTCTTTATTTCTCTCTTGTGTTTCAGGAGCAATACTCACCAAAAAATGATATGCTTCAATAATATTTTTACTTCTTTCTTCTGCAGCTAAACGCTCTACCGGATCAGCAATAGTATCTGGATGGTCTTCCTTCATGCTATTTCTGTAAATCATTTTTAATTCTTTTAGCGTGGCTGTTTTAGTAACATCAAGTAACTTTCTGTACTCGGCAATTTTCTTTGGATTCATAGTTATTTTAAAATAAAGGTGCAAAAGTAGTGTTTTATTATTAAATCAAGCAAGGAAATAAAACAAAAGCAATCGCAATTATTTGTTAATGAATCAATTATACAAAAAAAAGCTCCACATTTCTGTGAAGCTTAGTAGCGGGAACAGGACTCGAACCTGTGACCTTCGGGTTATGAGCCCGACGAGCTGCCTACTGCTCTATCCCGCGATTTGTGAGTGCAAAGGTACAATCTTTATTTAAAATTACAAGACTTTTTTAAAAATAATGTTTTCTTTCTACTATTTCAGGCGTTATCACTACCTTTGTACTCATAAATATATTGAAATGGAGCACAGAGCAGGTTATGTAAATATCATTGGAAATCCGAATGTAGGGAAATCAACTCTTATGAATGCGTTTGTAGGTGAACGTCTTTCTATTATCACATCGAAAGCGCAAACTACGAGACACCGCATTTTAGGAATTGTAAATGGAGATGATTTTCAAGTTTTATTTTCGGATACGCCTGGAATTATAAAACCAGCGTATGAATTACAAAATTCGATGATGGATTTTGTAAAATCGGCTTTTGAAGATGCTGACATTTTTGTTTACATGGTAGAGATTGGTGAAAAAGAATTAAAAGACGAAGCATTTTTTAATAAAATCATCCATTCTAAGATTCCAGTTTTACTGTTGTTGAATAAAATTGACAAATCAAACCAAGAGCAATTAGAAGAGCAAATGCAATTGTGGAAAGACAAAGTACCTAATGCCGAAATCTACCCAATTTCTGCTTTAGAAAACTTTAATGTGCAAACGGTTTTTGATAGAATTATCGAATTACTTCCTGTTTCACCAGCGTTTTATCCAAAAGATGCTTTGACTGACAAACCTGAACGTTTCTTTGTCAACGAAACCATTCGTGAAAAAATCTTATTGAATTACGACAAAGAAATTCCATATGCAGTAGAAATTGAAACGGAAGAATTTATTGAAGATGACAACATCATTAGAATTCGTGCCGTAATTATGGTAGAACGCGATACACAAAAAGGAATCATAATTGGACACAAAGGTGCCGCTTTGAAAAAAGTTGGGATTCAAGCCCGTGAAGATTTAGAAAAATTCTTCGGAAAACAAATTCACTTGGCTACTTACGTTAAAGTAAACAAAGATTGGAGAAGCAACGAACGTCAGTTGAGACGTTTTGGGTATAACCAAAAGTAAGAAGAAAGAGTAAAGAAGAAAGATAAAAGACACCTGATGAATATTCATCAGGTTTTTTTATTCCAAAACCTTGTACATCAAATCTTCCAATTCGTGCATTTGAGGTACACCGCGTTCTCTGTTTAATCTAGCCATAAAATAGAGCGAAAACCAAAACACAATCATAATACCCATTATACTAAAGTCTAAAACTAAAGATTGACCAAGCGACCAATGTGTATAAGCCATCATAGCAAAGACCAAAAACAACCCTGCAATGATAAAATGAAGAAACATAAAAAGTGTCCAAAGCAATTGTTCTGGTCCAAACAATCCCTTCACTAATGTTTTGCTTTCATCAGCTTCTAACTCAATGTGAAGAAATGGCGAGTAATGTTTTCGTTTTGCTTTACTAAAATAAAAATAAATATGCTCGTCAATTATCTTTATTTGATAATCCGCAATAAGTTCTTTTTTTAATACCAAAGCTTTCTCTAAAATTTTCTCAACGCTATTTTTTGATTCAACCTCAAACTTTGGTCTTAATGCGATACTTTTTTCTGGTTCCATATTCTTTGATTTTGAGCTAATATATTATTTTTTTAACAATTGTTAAACTTATTATATAATTTATAATTAATAAAATTATGAAAGCCATAAAATTAATTCGCTTTTTTTATTTAAAGTACAATTCGACAAATAGAAAGCTACTAGAAAAAAAGCAATAAAATGAGTCTAAAATTTTGTAGATGTATTCATTAGCACAGGAAAGCATCAAAAAAAATTGTACTTTTGCAAATTCAAAATAAAGTTATGAATAATATTGTTGCCATTGTAGGAAGACCAAATGTTGGAAAATCCACTTTTTTTAATCGTTTAATCCAGCGAAGAGAAGCTATTGTTGACTCAGTAAGCGGTGTTACACGTGATAGAAATTACGGAAAAAGTGAGTGGAACGGAAAAGAATTTTCTGTAATTGATACAGGCGGTTATATAAAGGGTTCGGACGATATTTTTGAAGGAGAAATTCGTCGCCAAGTAGAATTGGCAATTGACGAGGCTGATGCTATTATTTTTGTGGTTGATGTGGAAGAAGGCATAACTCCGATGGATGACGAAGTAGCGAAATTACTTCGTAAAGTTAAAAAACCAGTTATTTTAGTTGTAAATAAAGTGGATAACGCCATGCGTGAAAAAGACGCATTTGAATTTTACAACTTAGGATTGGGTGATTATTATACCATTTCAGGAATGAGCGGAAGTGGAACAGGAGAACTTTTAGACAAATTAGTTGAAGTACTTCCAGAAATGCCTGAAGTTACTGAAGAAGTAGAGCCATTACCAAGATTTTGTGTAGTAGGAAGACCAAATGCTGGAAAATCATCATTTATCAATGCATTAATTGGAGAAGATAGATTTGTAGTAACAGATATTGCTGGAACAACTCGCGATGCAATTGACACAAAATACAACCGTTTTGGATTTGAATTCAACTTAGTAGATACAGCTGGAATTAGACGTAAAGCCAAAGTAAAAGAAGATTTAGAATTTTACTCGGTCATGCGTTCGGTAAGAGCGATTGAGCACAGTGATGTTTGTTTATTAGTTATTGATGCGACCCGTGGATTTGAAGGGCAAGATCAAAGTATTTTTTGGTTAGCAGAAAAAAACAGAAAAGGAATCGTAATCTTAGTCAATAAATGGGATTTGGTTGAAAAAGACACTATGAGCGCTCGTGATTATGAACGTAAAATCAGAGAAGAATTACAACCTTTTACAGATGTGCCGATTCTTTTTATATCTGCCTTAACAAAACAAAGATTATTAAAAGCATTGGAAACTGCTGTTGAAGTATTTGAAAACAGAAAACAACGTATTTCAACTTCAAAATTCAATGAGTTGATGTTGCCAATTATTGAAGCAACTCCGCCTCCAGCTTTGAAAGGGAAATATGTGAAAATTAAATATTGTATGCAGTTGCCTACACCAACACCTCAGTTTGTGTTTTTTGCCAACTTACCACAATATGTAAAAGATCCATACAAACGTTTTATTGAAAATAAATTGAGAGAACAATACAATTTTAGTGGCGTTCCCATAGATATTTATTTTAGACAGAAATAAAAAACAAACCGAAGTTAACGCTTCGGTTTTTTTATAAATGTTGTTAAACTTTTCGTAAGAAAATTTTTATTTACACAATAAATATTTTATTTCGCTGTTATTTATTCTTAAACTAACTAACCTTCTTTATATGCTCAAACAATGCTTTTTTTACATTCTACTTTTGTTTGTAACAATTTCTTTTGGACAAAATACAATTTCCTTAAAAGGAAAAATATTAGACAAAAAAACAGCAATTCCTGTTGAATCAGCAACAATATACCTAAAAACAGTAAAAGACTCAACTGTTATTGATTACACAATAACAGACAAAAACGGGAATTTTTTAATAGAAATAAAAAAAATAGATAAACCCGTTTTTTTTAAAGTTTCATTTACCTCCTATTCTGAGTATTCAGAAAAACTTGAGAATCTTCTAGAAAGTAGAGATTTTGGCATAATAAGATTAGAAGAAGACATCAACACCTTATCTGAAGTAGTAATAAAAGCAGAAGCACCACCAATTACCATTAAAAATGACACATTAGAATTTAACGCTTCTTCTTTCAAAGTAAGACCAGATGCAAATGTCGAAGCACTTTTAAAACAATTACCTGGAGTAGAAATTGATGAAGAAGGTAAAATAACTGTAAATGGGAAAGAAGTGAACAACATTCTAGTTAATGGTAAGCCATTCTTTGGTAAAGATGGAAAAATTGCAACTCAAAATCTTCCAGCTGATATTATCGAAAAAGTTCAGGTCACTGATACTAAAACAAAAGAAGAAGAACTTTCGGGACAAGATGCAACTTCAGATGAAAAAACCATCAATTTAACCATTCAAGAAGATAAAAACAAAGGTGTTTTCGGAAAAGCAAACGTTGGCTATGGCACAGATAATAGGTACGAATCGAGTTTACTATTTAACTATTTTAAAGACACACAAAAAATTAGTGTCCTAGGTTCTTCAAATAACATTAATTCTATTGGGTTTTCAATGGATGAAATATTTGACAATATGGGAGGCGGAAGAAATAACTCTATCTGGGTGAATGACAATGGTAGTTTTGGAATTAATGGAATGCAATTTGGCAGCAACAATGGAATCACAAAATCCAACATGATAGGTGTTAATTTTGCAGACGAATGGGTAAAAAAGAAAATAAATCCAAATGGTAGTTATTATTATTCTAATGCAGAGACCAATAATAATAACCGAACAAACAGAATTAATCTACTTCCTACTGGAAATACAAATACTTTAGCAGAATCAAAAACTAAATCTATTTCTGACGGACATAACATTGCCATGGATTTTGAAATAAAACTTGATTCTACAACAACTATATATGTAAGCCCAAGTTTTTCTAGAAACGAAATAAAAAACAACAATTCTGGCTTTGATGCAACATTTGATGAAACCGGAGCCTCATTGAATGAGAATACTAGTGACAATAAATGGTCAAGTGAGAGCAATACATTTAAAAACAATATTTATTTCTATAAAGAATTGAAGAAAAAAGGCAGAGGAATTAGTGCTTCAATAAATAACGAAAATAACAAATATGACTCGGATTTATTTACGAAAACAACAACAACATTTTTTCAATCTGGGAGTTCAAATGATGACAGAGATCAATTTAGAATTGATAATTCAAAAAAAGATAGCTTTAGAGCAGAAATAGGTTATTCTGAACCATTAAGAGACTCATTAATTTTTAATTTTGAAGCTAGGTATAGTTACAAAAAATCTAATGAATTAAGAGAAACCTATGATTTTGACACTACATTAAATTCTTACTCAAATTTTAATGATTTGCTTTCAAATGACATCATTTCTACTACTTCATCAGTCACACCAATGGTTGGTATTAGTATTAGAAAAAAGAAAATTAGAGGAAGTATTTCCATGGGTACCGAAATTATAAATTTCAACAATCAATCAACCTATTTATCAAATAAAACTTTGGTAAACAAAAACTATATGTATCCAAAAATGAATGGTTATGTTAGTATAACTTTAGGCAAATCAAAATCGATATATAGTTATTATTCTTATGAAGTAAACTTGCCTTCAGCAAATCAAATTTTACCTTTTGAAAATTTAGCTAATCCACTTAATACATATATTGGAAATGCAGATTTAAAACCTAACGAAAACTATTCTATATACACAAATTTTAACAACTATGATTATGCTACTCGAAGTGGTTTTTATGCTTATGCTGGAGGAGATTATAATGTAAATCAAATTGTGGCTTCTACAACATACGATAGTGATTTCAAGGCAACAACTACCTATCAAAATGTAGACAGAGCATATAATACATATGTAGGTTTTAGTTTAAACAAATCATTGAAGAAAGAAAAAAGAACATTTAAATATGGCTTTGGAATGCAATTAGGTTATGATTATAATCAAGGATTAACAAATACAGAATTATTTGAATCTAAAGGGTTAAGTCTAAATCCAAGAGCTAATTTATCTTGGTCTATTGATGAATTAATCACAATTAGTCCATCATATAAATACACCTACATTACAAATGATTACACAAATTATGTTATTGATAATACCAAAAATTTCAAGCATAGTGCTAAGCTAGAAATCACAAGTTATTGGCCTAAAAAAGTAGTTTTGGGAAGTGATTTTGGCTATAACTACAACTCTAATATCGCAGATGGTTTTAAGAAAGACTTCTATCTATGGAATTTGAGTTTAGGATATAATTTCTTTCAAGACAAATTATTAGCTAAAGTAAAAATTTATGATGTATTAAATCAAAATATAAGCACAACACGAACTATTACCCCAACAGCAATTACAGATATGGAAAATACTGTTTTACAACAATATGCAATGTTTTCTTTAACCTATAAATTAGAAAAATTTGGAGGTAAGAAAAAAAACGATGGTGGAATAATTATAATTGACTAAAAAAAATGCCCCTTTAATTGGGGCATTTTTTTTAAATAACTTATTACTAGTTAAATGAAGTCGTAATCGTAAAACCAAGTCCTGTACTTGGCGGAACAAATCTGCAAACACCTCCAGCACAAACTAGACCACCTCTTTGACGTCCATAATTCAATGCAAAACGAGTACTTCCTTTTTTATAGGCACCTCCTACATTATAAAAATGAATATCAAAAGGATCTGTTTCATGATCTATTAAATTTGCATCTGCATCATATCCATAATTGTACATATCAGACGCAAACATTGAAAACTTAGTATTAAAATTATATTCTAACAAAAGCGCCGCCCAATTTTTTCTATCATTATCAGCCCACATATGCTCTACTGCTAGTTTTGCTGCTCTTCCATTGGAAAAATTATAATCAAATTCAGCTGCTAAAATATTAGTTTTTACAGTTACATTTGAAGCTCCTGTAATATATTGATTATTATAATATTGATTAATAAACGCAAAAGAACTTGTTAATTTTGGACTTAATTTTTTAGTAACCTCTATATTGAAATCAGAAAAATATTTTTTACCAAAACCAAAAAAATCTGTTTTATAATCTGGTGGAAACAAAGTGTAATCCCCTTTTAAATTATTCCAATTACTAAAATTAACAGCAATTTTAGTTCCGTATTTCCCACCCAATGTAGTTGTCTTAGCAAAATCATAATAAAAATCGATTTGACCACCTATTTCACCTGCTTTTCCAACGCCATTATTAGGATCTAAATAAACCAAAGATTGCGCTTGATACACATAAATATTAGCCAAATTAAAATGATGTTGCTTAGTCAAACTAGGAACAAAATTCATCAATTTATCATTGAAATAAATACTTGTTTTTTCTGGCGCTAAAACTTCTGGTTCTCTTTCAGAATAAAAACTAATATTTTCTAATCTTCTAAAAGTAGCATCTAATCCAAATCCTTTTTTGGAATATCCAAAATTCATTAATAAAGCGGTACCAGGTTTTGTATAATCATCTACAATATTTGAATCATATAAAACGCCGTCTTTTGACTTATAATTAAACTCTGTAGACCAATAAAAATTCCCTTTTGAAAAATTAAATCTACCGGCATAGGCATTAGTTAATTCATCAAAATCTGGATTAATCATATCTGTTTCCTCGTATCTTCCAACATAAGAAAAACCAACACTTAAATCTGAACTTTCAATTTTTAACAACTTAAATAAATTAATATCTGAATTAAATCCAAACACATCACCACCAGAAACATCAAAACCACTTCTATGTCTTCCATAAAGTGCAGTAAACATAAAATTATCTGTTGGTGTATAAGTGATTTTTCCTCCTCGAAGTGCATTATTAATCCCTAATGAGCGATCCTCCCAGCTTCTTAAAAGTAATCCACTTCCAAATTGCTCATAAAAATAACCAGCAGTAACATCTAATTTATTAGATTTATAATTTAAATAATAGGTTGCTACATTGGTTTCATCATATTTTGGATTATAATTTTGAAGTGCATTTGGAGCATAAGATTCTCCTTGAATACCCGCTGTCCATCTTCCATAACTATAATTCAAATTCAAATAACTATTTGAACGAAACGGATCTTCTGGATGATTAATTTCTCTGTTTTTATCATTTGTGTACCATTGCGAATTAGATTCAAAACCTCCAAAAAAGTTTCCTTTTTTTTCTTCTTTAACTTCTTCTGTTTGACCAAAAGAAATTCCACTAAATGCAATTGCTATTAATAGACTAATTTTTTTCATGCTTATAAACTTTTTAATTTGGCTAATAATTCTTCTTCAGCGCCTGGTGTATGGCCATTTTGAACAAAGACAATTTGATTATTTTTCACGACAACTAAATAAGGAATATTTGCAATTGACAATTTTCTTTTTAAATCCTGATTAGAATCTAAAAGAATCGTATAACTCCATCCTTTACCATTTATCAATGGTTTTACTCTTTTTTGAGTTCTAGAATCATCTGTTGCTACTGCAATAATTTCAACATTTAATTGTGTTTTCCAGTCTTCATATACTTCGCTAATAGCTTCTAATTCTTGAATACATGGTGCGCACCAAGTTGCCCAAAAAGAAAAGACATATAATTTATCTTTTTCGTTAAAACTTGAAGTAGCAATAGTTTCACCATCAATACTTTTAACATTTACAGCAGGAAATTCTTGTTGAGAATACATAAAATTCCCAACAAATAGTAAAAAAAGGGCTAATGTTTTCATTTGTTGTGTTTTAATATTTGAGCAAATAAAATGATTTAAGTCATAATTAGCAACAAAAAAAATAACTTTTTATTATATAATTTTTAACATTATATTAAAAAAAATGTTTTATTTGCAAAACTAAATTTTATTAACAACAACAAACCAAATCAATTTATTATGAAAAAAATCCTATTAGTTATTGCTTTTTTAAGCACCTTAATATACACATCTTGTAGTAGTGATGAGAATGGAGGTAGTTCAACAACTGTAACCATTAGTTCTGATTATGCTTCAAGATATGTAAATGAATTAATAACATTTACTGCCACTGATGGAGATGGAAATAATGTTACTAGTGAAGCTGTTTTTTATGTTAACAATACAGCAATTATTGGTAATACTTATACTTCTTCAGTTATTGGGTCATTTGCTGTAAAAGCTACTTTTAATGGAGTAACAAGTTCAAATTTAAATGTATCGTTTTCAGCATCTCCTGCACCACTAACTTCAATAACTATTAGTTCTAATAAAACTTCAGCAGATATAGGTGAAACAATCAACTTCAATACCATTGGAAACAATGGATATAATCTAACTGCCAATTCATTGTTTTTTGTTAATGGTACTCAATTAGCGCAAAACACTTATGTTCCAACTGCAAGTGGTGTGATTAGTGTTTATTCAACTCATACAACTCAAGGCGGAACTACACTAACTTCTCAGACCATACAAATTACAGTTAACAACTCTATAAACTTTAACAAAAGAGTACTTATTGAAGATTTTACTGGTACATGGTGCGGTTATTGCCCTAGAGTTGCTTATGCTATTGAACAAGTAAATACTCAAACTACTGATGCAACAGTAGTTGCTATACACAGAACATCTGGCACTGGTTTTGATCCATATAATTTCTCTGGTGCATCAACATTAGAATCACAAGTTGGATTAACGGGCTATCCAACTGCTGTGTTAAACAGAATAACAAAATGGAGCTACCCTGAACCATCATATGTATCTCAAGCTGTTAATTTAACTACCGGAACAAATCCAAAAATTGGATTAGCAATGATTACTTCTACTTCAGGCAACACTTCGAATATTGAAGTTAAAGTTAAATTTGGTAAAGATTTTACCAATTTAAAATTGGTTGTTTATGCATTAGAAGACAACTTGATTTATAATCAAACCAATTATACAACATACTATGGCGGAACTAGTACAATTAGCAACTTTGAGCATGATCATGTCTTAAGAGCTGTATTATCTAGTAGTATCTTAGGCGAAGTAGTAACTGGAAGTACAAACTTTAATGATGAGTTTTCTAAAACATTTTCATATACTATACCAAGTAATGTTAATGCTAACAATGTACGTTTTGTAGCTTTTATCATTGATTCATCAAATAAAGCACTAAATTCAAGAGAGGCTGGACCAAATATTAATCAATCATTTGAAATTCAATAATATTATTACCTAAATAAAAAAGGCTTGCAATTGCAAGCCTTTTTTATTTTAAAATATTACTACCAACTTCCACCAGCTCCACCACCAGAAAATCCGCCACCGCCGAAGCCGCCACCAAATCCTCCAGATGAACCGCCTCCGAAACTTCCTCC
>ERZ1034363.511-NODE-511-length-26608-cov-23.026158_pt1 | contig 26608 bp, 22 predicted proteins | sample MGYA00520616_ERZ1034363 | MGnify/ENA primary metagenome ERZ1034363 (study PRJEB33736, sample SAMEA104284506) | Azolla filiculoides | biome: Urban; feature: Water surface; material: Ditch water | place: Netherlands | collected 2015-10-28 | depth 0-0.1 m ... | reverse complement strand
CTGTTCGCCATTTAAAGTGGTACGTGAGCTGGGTTTAAAACGTCGTGAGACAGTTTGGTCCCTATCTGCCGTGGGCGCTGGAAATTTGAAGGGACCTGCTCCTAGTACGAGAGGACCGGAGTGGACGTATCTCTGGTGGACCGGTTATCATGCCAATGGTATAGCCGGGTAGCTAAATACGGAAGAGATAAACGCTGAAAGCATCTAAGCGTGAAACTCGCCTTGAGATGAGATTTCCCTGGGGGTTTAACCCCCCTAAAGAGTCGTTCGAGACCAGGACGTTGATAGGACGGATGTGGAAGTGCAGTAATGCATTAAGCTGACCGTTACTAATTGCTCGTGAGGCTTGATCCTATAACCTTAAAACTTGAACCTGAGTGCACGATAAGTGTGATTTAGGTGACAGTGGTGGGTGTTTTATAAGTGACTTAGGTTAAGACAATGTAATCAATGATTACGCCATTAAACTTTACTTCTTCTGTTTGTTAAAAGCTGCATTGATTCCTTTTTAGAAAGTGAATGAATGTAAGTTTAAGACGCTGATTCCATGCAAATGGGATTGAGCGCACAGCATATCTGCTTGTGAGCCTTTGTGAAAAGCTAAGGGTCATGAGTGTTACCGGTTATGCTTGGCGGCCATAGCGGTTTGGACCCACCCCTTCCCATCTCGAACAGGGCCGTGAAACGAACCAGCGCCAATGATAGTATGCTTCTTGCATGCGAAAGTAGGTCACTGCCAAGCTATTTATACAGACTGCCCTAGTGCGGTCGGCTAAACCCCCTCTATGAAAATAGCGGGGGTTTTTAGTTTTACGGATGGGTGGGTTTAGGACGCGTTGATTACGCTGTGTAACATCTCTAAGCCAAATCCAACACCAAAGCCATTGGTGTCAGCCATGATGGCGCCTAAGCCACCTTTGCGGTTGGCTGAAGATAGGTCTACGTGCAGCCATGGCACATCGTTCTCTATGAATCGTCCTAAGAATCGAGCAGCGTGAATGTGGTCTGCGCCACCGTCCAATGTACATTGCTTAATGTCGGCGATGTCGCTGTCTAGATCCGCTTCGTAATCCTCGTCAAATGGAAAGGCGTGCACGCGTTCGCCGGCCTTGTTGCCTGCGCCCACTGCCTTGCATGCCAATTCGGGACGGTTGCTGATTACCCCGCTCATTCTGTCGCCCAGGGCTGAAATCATGCTGCCGGTTAGGGTTGCAAAATCCATCATAAATTCTGGTTTTTCGCGGCTGGCTAGCGTCAGCGTGTCGGCTAATACCATGCGGCCCTCGGCGTCCGTGTGGACTATCTCTATGCTGGTACCATTGAGTGAGGTAACCACGTCATTTTGTTTGTAGGCTAATGGGCCGATGTGGTTTTGCGCGATGGCTAACCAACAATCAATTCGGGCCGGTAATTGCTGTTGGCTGGCCGCTAAAAGGATGCCAAGCGCTACGGCTGATCCATTCATGTCTTCGTGCATGCCTTGCATGTATTTGGCCGGTTTAAGGTTGTGGCCACCGGTATCAAAGCAAATGCCTTTTCCCACTAATGCTATGTGCTTGGATGCATTGCTGGGCTGGTAGCTTAAACGCACGATCGCCCCATCCTGGGGGTCACTGCCTTGACCAACAGCATAAAACGCGCCGGCGCCCATTTTTTTAAGGGAGGCCATGTCGAACTCTTGATGTGACCAGCCCATTTCTTTTGCTAACAAGGCAATCTTCTGCCGGTATAGGCTAGGCGTAAGTTCGTTAGGTGGGGTCACTGTTAATTGCCGGCATAGTGCATTGCCGGCTACGCGCGCATTCACGTAATCGTAATTATGCGTAGCTTGATAGCCATGTAGGCTAACTTTAGTTAAGGGCTTATGCTCATTTTTAGCCTTTTTGCTAGGCAGTGCCACGCTGTTGGCGGTCGCCACGTAATAGGCTGCGCAGGCATTGGCCTCTTTGTTTTCTTCGTCACCAAATACGCAAATAGCCAGTTCAGTAGCATGCTCATCTAGCAACGGTTTCATGGCTTTTCTTAATAGGCTATGCCGTTGAAAAACCGTCAAATTTTCTTTTAATAGCACAAAACACGCTAGGCTATTGTTGGGTAAATCCACCGCTACAGGCGTCTTATTTAAGTCTTGGTATTCGCTGCCCATGCGTTTTAGCTTTGCTTGCAAGTTGTCGACAAAAGGCAGGTTCGTTGGCACCTCTTCTGACATAATGAAAAGTATGTGTTTTTCGGAACTTAGCGTTTTTTCGCTACATATCTCTGCATTTTGAATTAACTTTACCGACATTTTTAATTTCCTAACTCTTATATAAGATGTATTACAAATCTAGCAAATCTCGCAAAATGAGCGCTTGCAAACTACGGTTTAACTTGACCAAAATGGCTAAAAAAGCCACACTAACACCTAGATTAAACGAACATTCATGATTGCTCTTTTAATAGAACATTCTAATTCACGTTTAGTTGCGTTCGTATGATTTAAATTATACGCGTAGCAACCACAACACGGAGATATCTCACGCATGGCAACAAATCAACAAGCTAAGGGTTTGACTGAAACGGATCCACAGGAAACGCAGGAGTGGTTGGATGCGCTGACTGCTGTTATCGATAATGAAGGCACCGAGCGTGCCCATTTCTTACTCGAAGCGATGATAGATAAGGCCCGCCGTTCTGGTAGTAACTTACCCTACAACGCCACTACCGCCTACGTGAATACCATTCCTACGCACTTGCAACAACGCTTGCCAGGCAACCCGGAAATGGAACGCCGCATTCGTGCTTTGGTTCGTTGGAATGCCATCATGACCGTGTTGCGTGCCAATGAAAAATCCCCGGGTGTGGGTGGGCACATTGCCAGTTTCCAATCGGCCGCGACCCTTTACGACACGGCTTTTAACTATTTCTTCCGCGCAGCCAATGAGAATTTTGGTGGCGATTGCGTCTATTTCCAAGGTCACTCTTCGCCAGGTGTATACGCCCGCGCTTTTCTAGAAGGCCGTATTACTGAAGAGCAATTGACTAACTTCCGTCAAGAAGTCGGTGGTAACGGTTTACCCAGTTACCCGCATCCATGGTTGATGCCGGATTTCTGGCAATTCCCAACCGTGTCCATGGGCTTAGGTCCGATCACCGGTATTTATCAAGCACGTTTCCTTAAGTATTTGCACGACCGTGGCATCGCGGACACCAGCGATCGTAAGGTTTGGGTGTTCTGTGGTGACGGTGAAATGGATGAGCCTGAATCCTTAGGTGCGATATCTTTGGCTAGCCGTGAAAAGTTAGACAATCTAATTTTCGTCATTAACTGCAACTTGCAACGCTTGGATGGCCCAGTGCGAGGCAACGGCAAAATCATCCAAGAATTGGAATCGGATTTCCGCGGTTCAGGTTGGAATGTATTGAAAGTTATTTGGGGTTCGTATTGGGACCCATTGTTGGCCATGGACAAAGACGGTTTGTTGAAAAAACGCATGGAAGAGTGCGTGGATGGCGAATACCAAAACTTCAAAGCCAAGGGCGGCGCGTACACGCGTGAGCATTTCTTTGGTAAATACCCTGAGCTAAAAGAAATGGTGGCGGCCATGAGCGACCAAGACATTTGGCGCTTAAATCGTGGTGGCCATGATCCACACAAAGTATACGCAGCCTACCATTCTGCCGTGAACCACAAAGGCCAACCTACGGTTATTTTAGCTAAAACCGTTAAAGGCTATGGCATGGGCGAAGCCGGCGAAGGTCAGAACATCACTCACCAGCAAAAAAGCATGGATTTGACTTCGTTGAAAGCCTTTAGGGACCGTTTTGATCTGCCTATCACCGACGAGCAAGTTGAGAGTTTGAGTTTTTACAAACCTGCTGCTGACAGTCCAGAAATGCTCTACATGGCTGAGCGCCGTGCTGCCATGGGTGGTTCTGTGCCAGCTCGTCGTCGTAAAGGCAACGATTTAGTGGTGCCTGAGTTGTCTGCATTTGAAAACATGTTGGTCTCCACCGGTGAGCGTGAAATCTCCACCACCATGGCTTTTGTCCGCATCTTATCGACTTTGGTGCGTGATAAACAATTGGGTAAATACATAGTGCCTATCGTGCCTGATGAGGCGCGCACTTTTGGTATGGAGGGCATGTTCCGTCAATTGGGTATTTATGCCAGCCAAGGCCAGTTGTACGAGCCTATGGATTCCGATCAAGTGATGTTTTACAAAGAATCCAAAGACGGTCAAATTTTGGAAGAGGGCATCAACGAAGCCGGTTCATTCTCTAGCTGGATAGCCGCGGCCACGTCTTACAGCGTGTCTGGCGTGCAAATGATTCCGTTCTACATCTTTTATTCCATGTTTGGTTTCCAACGCATAGGCGATTTAGCCTGGGCTGCGGGCGATTCACGTGCGCGCGGCTTCTTGTTGGGCGCGACCGCCGGCCGCACTACGCTTAATGGCGAAGGCTTGCAGCACGAAGACGGACACAGCCATTTAATGTCTGCCACCATCCCTAATTGCTTGTCTTACGACCCAACCTTTGCTTACGAGTTGGCCGTGATTATTCAAGAAGGCATGCGTCGCATGGTGCAAAATCAAGAGGACGTGTATTACTACATCACCTTGATGAATGAAAATTACACCCATCCGGATATGCCTAAAGGCGCAGAAGCCGGCATTCTAAAAGGCATTTATAACTTCAGTAAATCAAAAGCCAAAGGTGAAAAAGTCCAGTTGATGGGCAGTGGCGTGATATTGCGTGAAGTGATTGCGGCCGCTGATATGTTGGAAAAAGATTGGGGCGTGTCAGCCGACGTATGGAGCGTTACCAGCTTCAACGAATTGCGTCGTGACGGTTTGGATGCCGAGCGTTGGAATATGCTTAATCCAGAAAAACCGCAGCGCTTAAGTTACGTGGCTGAAGTCATGAAAGGCGCCCAAGGCCCGACCATCGCCTCAACCGATTACATGAAGTCCTTTGCTGAACAAATTGCCGCTTTTGTTCCTGGTAAGTTTGTTGCCTTGGGTACAGACGGTTACGGTCGTTCGGATAGTCGCGAAGCCTTGCGCAGCTTCTTTGAAGTGGATAAGTATTACGTTGTTGTGGCGGCACTGAAAGCCTTGGCTGACGAAGGTAAATTGCCGGCTAGCAAAGTCAGTGAGGCCATTAAAAAATACAAGTTAGACGCTAACAAGCCTAACCCAACGACAGTTTAAGGACACAACCATGGCCATACAAGACATACTCGTCCCCGATATTGGTAATTTTGAGAGCGTTGATGTCATCGACGTTTTAGTTAAAGTCGGTGATACCGTGGCAAAAGAAGACTCGCTGATTACAGTGGAGTCGGATAAAGCGTCCATGGACATTCCGTCGCCACACGCCGGGGTGGTTACAGCCGTTAAAATGAAAGTCGGCGACAAAGTCGCGCAGGGCGATTTAATCATTAGCTTGGATATAGCCGCTGACGCGACTATCGCCGAGACGCCAGCAGTTAAAGAGCAGCCAAGCGCTGCGCCAGTGAAGCTGGAAGTAGCCATTCCTGAACCTAGCCGTCCCGCGCCCGAGCCGCCTAAAACCATAGCGCCAGCGCATCAGCCTGTGCCAGTTGGCGAGAGCATAGTCGTGGATGCCGGTACTTTGTCGCATGCCAGCCCATCGGTACGTAAATTTGCCCGTGAATTAGGCGTTAACTTGGCATTGGTAAAAGGCACGGCCGCTAAAAACCGCATTTTGCAAGAAGACGTGCAAGCCTACGTGAAAGCCGAATTGGCTAAACCGCGCACGGAAAACATGGGTGCCGGTATCGGTAGCCTAGCCACATTGGCCATGCCGGTGATTGATTTCAGTAAGTTTGGTGAGATTGAAACCAAGCCATTGTCGCGCATCAAAAAACTATCCGGTGCCAATTTGCACCGCAATTGGGTGACGGCGCCGCATGTCACGCAATTTGATGAAGCCGACATCACCGATTTGGAAGACTTCAGAAAATCCATGCAAGCCGATGCGGAAAAACGTGGCGTGAAACTCACCATGTTGGCTTTCTTGATCAAGGCTTCGGTGAATGCCCTTAAAACCTACCCAAACTTCAATGCCTCGCTTTCGCCTGACGGCGACAGCTTGATATTGAAAAACTATTTCAATATCGGCTTTGCCTGCGACACGCCGGATGGCTTGGTGGTACCGGTGGTAAAAGACGTACAACAAAAAGACGTGTTGGACATTGCCCGTGATTTAGCCGATTTGTCGACCAAAGCGCGTGAACGCAAATTGAAGGTTGAGGAAATGCAAGGCGGTTGCTTCACTATCTCCAGCTTAGGCGGCATAGGCGGCACCATGTTTACGCCCATTATTAATTGCCCGGAAGTGGCCATATTGGGCGTGTCACGCTCCAGTATGCAACCGGTCTACGACCCCAAGACCAAGGCATTTGAGGCGAGGTTGATGTTGCCTATGTCCTTGTCTTACGATCACCGTGTGGTGGACGGCGCCGATGGCGCACGCTTCACTAGCCACATGCGCATGATGTTGAGCGACGTGCGTCGCTTGTTGCTCTAGGCAAGGGCTTTAAAAACAGCGGTTAATTGAAGTTTTATCTGAATTTAAGATTTATCTAAGGGTAAGCATGAGCAATTTAGTGGACGTGTTGGTACCAGACATCGGTAACTTTGATAGCGTGGACGTCATCGAGGTCTTGGTAAAAGTTGGCGATGAGCTGGCTTTAGAGGATTCCTTGATTACCGTCGAGTCAGACAAGGCCTCCATGGACATTCCTTCCCCGGTGGCGGGCATAGTCAAGTCCGTGACAGTGAAAGTGGGCGATAAAGTCGCTAAAGACAGCTTGCTGATGCAAGTTGAAAGCCAAGCCCAGGCAGCTAAGCCCGCGCCCGCAGCCCCAGTTAAAGCAGAAGCGCCAGCAAAATCAGAACCTGCACCTGCTGCCGCGCCGCAAGCTGCAGCCCCGGTCAGTGCCGCGCCGCTTGCCAGCACCAATGCCGTGCCGGCCTCCGATGTGCATGCCGAAGTGGTGGTCTTGGGTTCCGGCCCTGGCGGTTATACCGCCGCATTCCGTGCCGCCGATTTAGGTAAAAAAGTAGTGTTGATTGAGCGCTACGCCACCTTGGGCGGCGTCTGCCTTAATGTAGGCTGTATCCCATCAAAAGCCTTGTTGCATACGGCTAAAGTGATTACCGAAGCCGAAGAGACGGCGCAGCATGGCGTGAGTTTTTCTTCGCCCAATATAGACCTGGAGCAATTGCGTCATTGGAAAGCCAACGACGTGGTGGGTAAGTTAACCGGTGGCTTGGCCGCCATGGCCAAGCAACGCGACGTGACGGTGGTGCAAGGGTTGGGTAAATTTACCGGCCCCAATCAAATCGCAGTAACGGCAGCCGACGGTAAGTTGACCACGGTGAGCTTTGATTACGCCATCATAGCCGCAGGCTCGCAAGCCACTAAATTTCCCGGTGCACCGGCCGACGAGCGCATCATGGATTCCACCGGCGCCTTGGCCTTGGCCGACATACCCAAACGTTTGTTGGTAATAGGCGGTGGCATCATCGGTTTGGAAATGGGCACGGTGTACGATGCCCTAGGCTCTAAAGTCAGTGTGGTGGAATTCACCGACGGCTTGGTGCAAGGTTGCGACCGTGATCTAGTGCGCCCCTTGCAAAAACGCATGGAGAAGCGCTTCGAGAGCATCATGCTATCGACTAAAGTCGTGAGCATGGATGCCAAAGCCGATGGCATACACGTGAGTTTCGAAGGCGAAGCCGCACCCAAAGACGTGCAAGTTTACGACCGCGTGTTGGTCTCTATCGGCCGCAAGCCTAACGGCAAAAACATCGGCGCCGAATTAGCCGGCGTCAACATTAATGACTGGGGCTTTATCCCAGTGGACAAACAAATGCGCACCAACGTGCCGCATATTTTTGCCATAGGCGACATCGTTGGTCAGCCTATGTTGGCTCACAAAGCCACGCACGAAGGCAAAGTGGCGGCTGAAGTGATTGCCGGCCACAAAGTGCAATTCCAAGCCATGACCATACCATCCGTGGCTTACACCGACCCAGAAATTGCTTGGGCAGGCGTGACCGAGACCGAAGCCAAAGCGCAGGGAATAGATTACGAAAAAGCCTCGTTCCCATGGGCTGCCAGCGGCCGTGCGCTTTCTGTTGGCCGCACGGAAGGGACGACTAAACTTATCTTTGATAAAACCAGCCACCGCTTAATCGGTGCCGGTATCGTTGGTGTGAATGCCGGTGAATTGCTAGCCGAAACCGTTCTGGCCATAGAAATGGGTGCCGATGCGCATGATCTGGGCTTAACCATACACCCGCATCCAACCTTGTCTGAAACAGTCTGCTTCGCGGCTGAGATGAAAGAGGGTACCATTACCGACCTCTACATCAAAAAAAGATAAGCTTGTTTAATGGCCGCCACCGATTTCTTAGCCAAATTAGCCCAATTATTACCTAAAGACAGGCTCTACACCGACCCGGTGGATTGTTACGCTTACGCCTACGACAATTCCCGCATTTTCCACTCGCCATTGGCGGTGGCTTTCCCTATCCATGCCGAAGAAGTGCAAGCCGTCATTAGGCTGTGCAATACCGAGAACGTCCCCGTGGTGCCACGCGGGCGCGGCACAGGCACCGCCGGCGGCAGCGTGCCAGAAGTCGGTGGCGTTGCGCTGTCTTTAGAGCGCATGAACCGCATCCTCAGTGTCGACCCAGATAACCGCATGGCCATCGTCGAGCCTGGCGTGCTCAACCAAGAGTTGCAAGATGCCATTAAGGACGTGGGCTTCTTTTGGCCACCTGATCCGTCCAGTGCAGCCTATTGCAGCGTGGGCGGCAATTTAGCCACCTGTGCGGCCGGGCCGCATGCGGTTAAATACGGTGTGGCGCGTGACCACGTATTGGGTTTAAAAGCAGTGACCGGCAACGGCGACATCATTAAAACCGGCTGTTACACCAGTAAAGGCGTGGTTGGCTACGATTTAACCCGCTTGTTAGTCGGCTCCGAAGGCACGCTGGCGGTCATCGTTGAAGCCACGCTAAAACTGACGCCCTTGCCTAAACACACGGGCGGCATCACCGCTGAATTTGCCGACACCTACAGTTGTGCCAAAGCGATCGCCGCCATCATGGCCCAGCCTTATACCCCGAGTGCCTTGGAGTTTTTAGATAACGGGGCATTAACCCTGATTCGTGGCCGCCATAAAAATCTATTGCCTGACAATGCCCGTGCTTACTTGATGATAGAAGTGGACGGGGCCGAGCAAGAAATTGCTGAGGCGACGCAAGCCATACTTGCAGCGTGTCAGGTCGATGGCTTAATAGAAGCCAAGGTCGCGCAAGACACCAAAGCCTTGTGGGCCGCTCGTAAAGCGCTGTCGCCTTTACTCAAAGACATCGCCCCTAAGAAAATCAATGAAGACATTGCCGTGCCGGTATCGCATTTACCGGAACTGCTAACGGGCTTAGAGAAATTGGCCGCCCAATACCAAATCGCTAACGTCAATTTTGGCCATGCCGGCAACGGCAATATCCACGTCAATCTATTGGTCAACCCTGATAACGGCGATGAGTTAAAACGCGCTTATGCTTGTTTGGATGAGGTGTTTAGTTTGGTCTTGTCACTGCAAGGGACCTTGTCGGGTGAGCACGGTGTGGGCATTGCTAAACGGGCTTTTGTGCCGCGTGAGATTGATGCCACCACCATGAATTTGATGAAGGCGCTGAAGCTGACTTTTGACCCGGCCAATATACTCAATCCGGGTAAGCTCTTTCCTTAAGCAAGCCCGCTTGTTATTGGCTGCGCGTCAGTTTGGCGTAGTAGATGGCGCAGATAAAAAACACCACACTCAAGCCCACTTCCGCTAGCGCCAGTTGCGCGGATAAGCCCACGTCTGACCAAGCCCGCACCGAGCCTTCCATAAAGTAAAACAAGATGAACAAGCTGGTCCATTGGTAGGTGTAACGCTTGCCATGCAATATGCCAAACAAAGGCAAGAGCAAGGGCAGGGTTTTAAGTATCAACAACGAGCCATGCGGTTTAAATGGCGCCAAGACCGTTTCCCATGCCAGGCATAAGGCGATCAGGGCGATCAAGCTAGTGCTGGCCCCCAATCTTAGCGCACGTATCATGGGTTCTTTAAGCACTCAGTTTTAAAGCGATTTGGCCTAAACGCTTGCCCAAGGCCAGGCAAAGTTTACGTTCATCCGGGCTAATCGCCAGATCATCATTGGCGCCGGCCACATGGCTAGCGCCGTAGGGCGTGCCGCCGGTTTTGGTGGCGGATAACTCGGCTTCGGAATAAGGGATGCCGACCATCACCATGCCGTGGTGCAGTAAAGGCAACATCATGCTGAGTAAGGTCGCTTCATTGCCGCCGTGCATGGAGCCGCTGCTGGTGAAAACCGCGGCCGGCTTGCCGATTAAATCGCCTTTTAACCATGTGCTAACCGTGCTGTCTAGAAAGTACTTCATGGCGGCGGCCATGTTACCAAAGCGAGTAGGGCTGCCTAACGCTAAGCCTATGCATTCCTGCAAATCGCTTAATTCAACGTAAGGGTCGCCGCTGGCTGGAATGTCTGGCTCGGTCGCTTCGCAATTGCTAGACACCTTAGGCACGCTGCGTATGCGTGCTTTGACGCCTGCTTGGCTTTCTATGCCACGGGCGATTAACTGCGCCATCTCTTTAACGGCGCCGCCTTGGGAATAGTAAAGGACTAAAACCTCGGCCATGTTAGCCGCGTTTTGCCAATGCCACCGCTTTGCCTATGTAGCTAGCAGGGGTCATGGCCAATAAGTCTTGTTTGGCCGAAGCGGGAATGGCCAAATCTTCAATGAAGGCATGCAAGGAGGCTTGGTTGATGCCACCTTTGCCGCGGGTTAATTCTTTCAATTGTTCGTATGGGTTGGCGATGCCGTAGCGGCGCATCACGGTTTGTATGGGTTCGGCTAACACTTCCCAACTGGCATCCAAATCCTGCGCCAGTTTTTCTGGGTTAATTTCCAATTTATTCAGACCGCGCAAGCAGGCATCGTAAGCCAATAGCGTGTAACCAAAAGCCACGCCCATGTTGCGTAATACCGTGGAATCGGTCAAATCGCGTTGCCAGCGTGAGATGGGCAGCTTTTCTGCCATGTGGCGCAGCAGGGCATTCGCCATGCCTAAATTGCCTTCGGAGTTTTCAAAGTCAATTGGGTTGACTTTGTGTGGCATGGTGGACGAACCGATTTCACCGGCTTTTACTTTTTGTTTGAAGTAGCCCACGGAGATGTAACCCCAAATGTCGCGGTTAAGGTCGATCAATATGGTGTTAATGCGGGCAAAGCTGTCGTACAACTCGGCCATGTAATCGTGCGGCTCAATTTGTATGGTCATGGGGTTATAAGTTAAGCCCAATGAGCGCACAAAGCGCTCGGCAAATTGTTCCCAATCAAAGTCTGGGTAAGCGGCTAAATGGGCATTGAAGTTACCCACGGCGCCGTTAATTTTACCGAGTATCTCGTTGTTTTTTAATTGTTTTTCTTGGCGTTGCAAACGATACAGCACGTTGGCCAACTCTTTACCCATGGTGCTAGGCGATGCGGTTTGGCCGTGCGTGCGTGACAACATGGGCTGATCAGCCAGTTGCGTGGCAAGTTCTCTCAAGCGTGCCATTAAGTTGGCAAGGAAGGGCAGCATCACCTCATCGCGTGCGGTTTTTAACATCAGGCCGTGCGATAGGTTGTTGATGTCTTCTGAGGTGCAAGCGAAGTGGATGAATTCGCTGGCTTTATTGACTTCGGAGTTGGCCGCAAATTTGTCTTTTAGCCAATATTCCAATGCTTTTACATCGTGATTGGTGCGGGCTTCAATGGTTTTAACTTGGGCCGCATCGCTTTCGCTGAAGTTCGCAATGGCGGCATCCAATTCCTTGATGGTAGCCGGGCTGAACGCAGGAATTTCAGTCAATTCGCTGGCTGCTGCTAGGGCTTTAAGCCATTCCACTTCCACCCATGCGCGGTGTTTAATCAGCGCGTATTCGCTAAAGTAAGGGCGCAGTGCGTCTAATTTTGTTTGATAGCGGCCATCCAACGGGGATAGCGCATTGAGCGTGGTCAGAGACATGGTAAAGCCTTATAAAGCAGCGTAAATAAAGCGTTATTTTACCTTAAAAATCACCACGAAATCGCCTGAGTTATCTTGTGCAGTCATGCCGATCGCATCGGTCGGCTTTTAAGCAATCTAAACAATAAGTTTTGGGGCGGATATGGGCCATAAGCGGACTGTCGAGAATTGGCTTATATTATGCAATTAGATTGACACTACCCATCATTGCAAATAAGATAGTAATCAATTACTTTCTTTTGTGAGCAATATCCGTGTTAGAAAATAAACCAAAAAACCTACCGGCAGACCAACGCCGGGCAGTGACCGTTGAGGCCGTCATTGAATTGGCCGCTGAACAAAATCCAAGCGAGATTACAACCGCTGCCATTGCTAAGCGCATGAACCTGACACAAGGTGCCTTATTCCGCCACTTTCCAAGTAAGGATGCCATTTGGCAGGCTGTGATGGAATGGGTTGCAGAGCATTTACTCGCTAGAGTTGATAAGGCCATAGCAGCAGAAAAATCCCCGCTATTGGCTTTAGAGTCCGTATTCATGACACATATTGATTTTGTTGCAAGCCATCCTGGTGTACCACGTATGTTGTTTGGCCAGCTACAGCACTCAGAGGATACCGCGCCTAAACGCATGGCTAGAACGCTGATTGGCCGCTATGCGGAACGAGTATCTGCGCTAATAGTCGCCGGCAAAACTCAAGGTGAGTTAGAGGCGGGAATCGACACATCTGCTGCGACTACTTTATTTATTGGTACGGTCCAGGGCTTAGTGATGCAATCACTACTCGCAGATGACGTTAATCTTATGCGCACCCAAGCGCCAGGTGCCTTCGCTATTTTTAAACGTGGCATAGAGGCCATCCGATGATCCGCCTACCTATTAAAAGCCGTACCTTAGCGATGATAGCCGTCATTGCACCATTATTAATTTTATTTATCTACGTGGCACTGCGTTCTGGGCCACTGGCTCCTGTTCTAGTCACGGTAACTGCAGTCGAAAATAAAGCGATTTCACCCGCTATATTTGGCATAGGCACTCTTGATGCGCGTTACACCTATAAAATTGGTCCAACAGTTGCGGGGCGGGTTAAGCAGGTTAATGTAAATGTAGGTGATCGCGTTCATGCAGGTCAATTGCTTGGGGAAATGGAGCCCATTGATTTAGACAACCGCATCGTCGCACAAGAAGCTACTAGCAAACGTGCGATGGCATCAGTGCTGGCAGCTGAAGCGCAAACTCAAGATGCAGTAGCACGCAAAGACTTTGCCAAAATTCAAGCCAAACGCTATGAAGATCTACTGACGTCGCGTTCAGTGAGTGCTGAGGCAGTGGATGCAAAGCGTCAAGAAAATAAAGTTGCGGAATCTAGCTTAGCGGCTTCTAACGCAAACCTTGAGGCAGCTCGCCAGGAGCTGGCAAGAACGCATGCTGATCGAGGCGGCTTATCTCAACAACGTACTAATTTACGGCTTGTTACCCCGGTGGATGGACTAGTCGCCTCACGTGATGTTGACCCAGGCACAACGGTTATTGCAGGGCAGTCTGTTGTGGTGGTCATTGATCCTAAGAGTCTATGGGTTAATGTACGTTTCGAGCAACTCAGTGCTTATGGCCTGCAAGCTGGGTTAGCCGCGAGGATAGCGTTGCGCTCGCAGAAAGGTCATGCCATCACGGGTACCGTGTTAAGAGTCGAGCCATTCGCGGATGCGGTCACAGAGGAAGTTCTTGCTAAGGTAGTCTTTGATCAATTACCAGTGCCACTGCCACCGATAGGCGAGCTGGTTGAAGTTACCGTAGCCTTGGCCAAACAACCTTCATCTCCAGTCATCCCCAATGCAAGTGTGCAGCGCATAGATGGACAGCTAGGTGTGTGGGCGATTGAGGATGGCGACCTTAGGTTTGCGCCAATCAGAATAGGCGCAACGGATCTTGATGGTAACGTGCAGGTGATTGAAGGACTTAAAGCTGGGCAAAAAGTAGTGCTTTATAGCCAACATGCGCTTAAAGCCAGCAGTCGCATTAAAATTGTAAAGCAGATCCCTGGCGCACCAACCTCTGGCTCTAAACCATGATTAGTCTTGCTGGGCGTGACATTATGCACGCTTGGGGTAAGTTCGTATTCACTGGCGTAGGTCTAGGTTTGCTAATAGGCGTCACGCTCACGATGGCTGGCGTCTATCGTGGCATGGTCGACGATGCGAAGGCCTTACTTGATAATAGTGGTGCTGATTTGTGGGTGGTACAAAAAGATACGTTAGGCCCTTATGCCGAGTCATCAAGCCTTTATGACGATACCTATCGTAGTTTGCTTAGTATCTCCGGTGTGGCGCGTGCCGCCAACATTACTTATCTAACGATGCAAGTTCGGGAAGGTGGGCGCGATGTCCGTGCCATGGTCGTTGGCGTAGTTTCTGGCGGTCCCGGTCAACCTGGACAACCTAGCTATCTAATTAGTGGTCGGCAAATCACTCGCGGTCATTATGAAGCGGTTGCTGATATTGCCTCAGGGTTCAATCTAGGCCAAAGCATACAGATTCGACGTAACCACTATACCGTTGTTGGTCTAACGCGGCGTATGGTGTCGTCAGGCGGCGATCCGATGGTGTTCATTCCACTAAAAGATGCACAGGAAGCCCAGTTCTTAAAAGACAATGATGCCATTGTGCAACAACGCCGGCGCACAGCTGAGAACCCAGCTTTTAATCGACCCAATGTGCCTGGCTTACTTAATCAAGTGATTGCTTCTCAAAGCACTAATACTTTTGTGAATGCGATACTGGTTCAGATTAAACCTGGATTTAGTGCGGAGGAAGTGGCTGAACCCATACGCCATTGGAAGCGACTGCAGGTTTACACGCGTACGCAAATGGAAAGCATTTTGGTTGGCAAACTGATCGCTACTTCAGCCAAGCAGATTGCCATGTTTCTCGTTATTTTAGCCGTCGTCAGCGCTGCAATTGTCGCCTTCATTATTTACACACTCACCATGGGTAAAATACGCGAGATCGCAGTTCTTAAATTAATCGGCACTAAAAACCGTACGATCGCTGGGATGATTATGCAACAGGCCCTAGGTCTTGGTGTTATTGGCTTTGTGGTCGGGAAAGTAGCGGCTACATTCTGGGCACCTATCTTCCCTAAGTACGTGCTGCTTGTGCCTGGCGACGCCATACTTGGCTTTTTAGCGGTCATGCTTATCTGCGTGTTGGCTAGTTTGTTGGCTATTCGTGCCGCACTTAAAGTAGACCCAGCGGAGGCTATCGGTGGTTAATCACTTGTCAGAACTTAAGCAAGCGTCAAAAGGCATACACATTGAAGGCCTTCGTAAGCGTTATGGTGAAGGTGATACCGCGGTTGATGCGCTTAAAGATGTAAACATGATCGTCGCCCCAGGTGAAGTGGTCGGCTTGGTTGGGCCATCTGGATCGGGTAAAAGTACGCTACTTAAATGCCTAGGTGCGGTGATTGAGCCTAGCGCAGGACGAATGATCCTAGGTGATCAAGTTATCTACAATAACGGTTGGCAGATTAAAGACCTACGTGCATTACGTCGAGATAAAATTGGCTTTGTATTTCAGGCGCCGTATCTTATTCCGTTTCTAGATGTGACGGACAATGTCGCACTGTTACCTATGCTAGCTGGACATCCTAATGCAGAATCTAGGCAACGCGCCCTCGCCTTATTAGAGGCACTGGATGTTGCACATCGTGCCAAAGCGATGCCATCACAGTTATCTGGTGGAGAGCAGCAACGGGTATCTATTGCACGCGCATTGGTCAATCGTCCCCCAGTGATACTTGCCGATGAACCTACAGCGCCACTTGATAGTGAGCGTGCTTTAGCGGTAATCCGAATCTTGAATCAAATGGCGTTGCAGTATCAAACCGCCATTATTGTGGTGACTCATGATGAAAAAATCATTCCAACATTTAAGCGTATTTACCATATCCGAGATGGAAAGACGCACGAAGAAGCTGGTGAGGGCCGGGCTTTTGAGTAAGGTTTAGTTTTTATATAAAGATAATTTAGAAAGATGATTTAGATCAAGCTAACTACTTGAGAATAATACGATAATAATTTATCGAGTATTTATTTTCTTGGGAAGTTAAGCGTATGAACAATTTAGCCAAAATTTGGCAGATTTTTACTTCTGCTCCACATCGGGTATTCTTTTTTTGGGGTGGGGTACAGTCATTACTGACCTTGACTTGGTGGATGGCTGATCTAGCAGGGCGTTATGGTGGTTTTTATGCGCCCATCTCATGGACAATATCTCCTATTGACGCACATGCTTTTTTGATGATTTATGGGTTTTTCCCATTCTTTATCTTCGGCTTTTTAATGACAACTTTTCCACGCTGGATGAACGGCCAAGAGGTCGAACGTAAGGCTTACTTGTTGTCATTTTTACTCCTAAGCACTGGATCTATATGGTTTTATCTAGGCCTAATTTTTAGTTTAATCATTTTAAAAATAGCATACCTATTGTTTTTGACAGGATGGGGACTGGGTTTGTATGCATTATTACGCGTGTACTTGCGTGCAAAACATCCTGATAAGCTTCATGCGGCTATTACTTCAGTAGTATTGGGTTTTGGTTGGTTGTTATTGGCAGGATTTGTTAGTAACCAAGCCACGTTTATTGCTATTGCAAAAGTGGGTGGTATTTGGTTGATTTTGTTACCAGTTTTTTTTGCAGTTAGCCATAGAATGATTCCATTCTTTTCGGCAAATGCTATCCCTAACTATAAAATTATAAGACCCACATGGGTGTTAGCAGTTGTCCCTAGTTTTGCATTTATACACGGCATATTTGAGCTTGCGGAACTACAGGCTTGGACATGGCTAGTCGATTTACCTATGGCAGCGAGTGCAATATATTTAACGCGTGCTTGGCGACTGCGAGATAGCCTTAGCGTGCCTATATTAGGTATGTTGCATATAGGTTTTGCTTGGTTTGGTTTGGCTTTAGCTTTATATTCAATGCAAAGTTTTTTCTTATTACTTACTGGTCAGTTGATATTTGCTAAGGCGCCATTACACGCGCTTGTTATTGGATACTTCAGCTCAATACTGATGGCCATGGCGACTCGCGTAACGCTAGGACATTCTGGGAGGGGACTTAAAGCTGATAGATTAACTTGGGCAATTTTCTTAGCATTCCAATCCGTCACAATACTTCGGATTGTTTCAGAATTGCCGGGTTTAGACTTATCGGCACGTAGTGATTTGTATCTATGTGCTGGATTGGTTTGGCTTGCTTGCTTTGGGACTTGGAGTTATAAATACCTAGCCATTTATTGGCAAGATGTAAAAACATAAATGAAATAGATCTTTGAAAATTGAAAACCTAATCAGGCTATTCAGTTCTGGTTGTTAATTAAAACTTTAATACTTGATGCACATCAAGTGACCTCATTTGCCTATCTGCTAATGTTTACTTTGAAATTTTGTTAACTTTAGTCGTATAAAAGGAAGTCTATGATTACAACGTTCCAATTAAAAGGCCTTAAGGCATTAGGCGCATTAGTCTTAATATTTAGTACGGTTTCTGCTCATGCAGATGGACATATCTACAAAGCAAATAAACCAGCATCTGAAAAAACCCTGAAGCTAGGCGAGAAATGGAGCACAGATGAAGTTGCGCGATTGGGCATGGATAATATACGCCAAGCAGTTTCTGTTAGCCAAGGCGATATCATTCAAGGGAAGCTTAATTCTCAGGATTATTTGGCAATAGCAGATGTTGTGGATCGTAACGTAACTGACATGGTAAAAAAATGTAAGTTATCACCGGATGCAGATAAGGCTTTTCACATTGTTGTATTGGTTGATTTGAAAGGCAGTGTTGAGTTTATGCGAGTATCACGCAATGTTCAAACGCAACGAGTAGGTGCTTTAGCCGTGCTACAGACTTTACGTAACTATGGTAAGTATTTCCAGCATAATGGTTGGAGTTTCAATTAGCTCAAGTACCCCTAAGCTTGAATAAGCATATGAACATAGCATATTCTTAATTAAAGCATACTTACCGAATAGGTATAAAGGCTCGTCAAGCTTAGCTGACGGGCCTTTATCTTTCAGAGAAAACTCTAAAAGGTGTACATCAAGGTAACTAAGAAGTTATCTTTGTCACGTTTACGACTGGCATTAGTATTAATACAAGTACTAGTTCCTACATAACAATCCGCTTCTTTAAAGCTAAAATACTCGACTTTGCCACTCCAATTTTTACCATAGCTATAGCCAGCCACTAAATCGAGCTCTTTACCATAGTGCTTGCCAGTACCTACAGTTGTCGCAAAGTTTTTGTTAGAGTCTAACCAATGGTATTCAGCAGATAATTGCACATCTAAGACTTTACCGTTAAGCGTGATGAAAGTATCTTCAATCCCTTGTTTAGGTGTGGTCAAGAAAGAATCACCTAAGCCCTGAAACAAGTGACCTGTTGCCAAAGGCGTTTGAAACCCATAAAGACTATTGTTGCTAGAAAGAGTTTCACGATCTAAACGTGCAGACCAGTTACCAAAACCAGCACCGCCCCCTAATCGCCAGTAGTGTGCATCAATGGCGCTATTGCCGCCGTGATAGTTGTCTTGCTTGGCATATTCAGCGGTATAAAGTGCTTTCCAACTATCATTAACTTTATGAGCGCCATCTGCACGTAGTCCAAACGTTTGGGTGGAGTTATCACTGGGACTAGTTAAGCCTGCAGTGAAGCCATTTTTTGCCATATCTTGCAAATAGCCATAGCCTGTCAGATTTTCTGTAGGGGAGTATTTCCATGTCGCATGGGCAATCTCTACGCTACCTTTGCTGAAATATTCACTTGTAATTCTTCTTAAGCCTTCAAAGTGAGCAGCATACAGTTCAACATTTGGTACGCTTTTATTCTCAACGGCAATACCGTCAAATACTTGCATAATTTGGCGGAATTCAACATTGCCGACAAATCGCACATTATCGAGTTTTACCGATTGACGCCCTAGTCGAACTTTAGTGGCTGGCAGACCAGTCCATTCTATAAATAATTGGTTAACACCTGTGTAATCCGGATCAACTACTAGGGGATAGGCTACTTTATTTGCTGGCGTTGCACTACCAAAAGTAGTGTTGGTGTTGTCGTAAAAATCATGATTAAACTGTGTCACATTAATGAGTTGGGCAGCCACACTAAAATTATTGAGTGGTTTTGTTTGCCAGCCTATTAGGCTGCGCATGGTCCAGGCATTGGAATGCTCTGCTTTGCCATCTTGATCAACATTTTCATACCTTAGTCTAAAGTTAGTCATAGGCTTACCCATGCTAATGGCTTCCATTAGCGTAGTTGGCGAAGCCGCTTTAATCGTATCGTCGGCTAAAACTGGCAATGCGTACATCGCAGCAATAGCCGTCAATAGATAAATGTTGAAGTTGTGTTTCATATTAATCCCCAATGTTTTTTTATAGTGATGACAAATTAAAGTCACGGTATGGACTAATTTTCAGAATTAGGGTGTATTTTTTCAATGGCATCTATGATTGGTTGAATACCATTCAGTGTACCGCTAGCCTGCACTTGAATTTGACCTCTACTATTCAATAAGGTGACCGTATTAGAATGTGCTACATCGCCATCTTTAACCAATTTATAGCGACCATTTAATGCGTTAGAGAGTGCACGCACCAATTCATTATTGCCTCGCAGAATCTTCCAATTTTTGTTGAGTTCTTTTTTTTCTGAAAAGACTTTCAGTGATTTTGACGTGTCGGTATCTGGTGTTAAAGAGACTAAAAGAAAACCAATGTGATTACGCATATTGCTTGGAATTTGCCGTTCCACACGCTTCATGCTTTCAACGATAATTGGGCAGGCATTAGAGCAGCCTGTAAAAATTAAGGCTACCACTTGTGGCTTACCAGCTATTGATTCTAGAGAGATAGTCTGATTACTCTCTGTTTGCCATGTGCCACCGACTTGATATATCGAGTTGCCAGGCAACGATGGGTCAGCAAAAACTAAGCTACAAAAACTAAGTAGACCAATCAATATTAATGTTTTCATCAACTAGTCCCTATTCATTACCGTCTTGGGCACATCGGAATCCCAAGCTGGCTAGAGTAAATTTAGCATTTAGGCTAGAGCGGAATCCATAACGCATGAAGGCCGCATAATCACTGGGATTGACAGCACCAGAAGATCCAGAGGCACAGTAAAGCTCTTTGTTAACGCTGCTGTCATCACGTGATTCTCCGCTAATCAAATTGGAATTAAAGTCTTCAGTCCATTCCCATATCATTCCATGCATATTATGTATGCCCCAAAAATTTGGCTCATCTTGGCCGACCTCACCGGGAGACTGTTTTGAAGCTTTTGCATACCAATCCAGTATTTTTTGGTTATAGCCCTTTTCCTTACTCCCATCTCTTTGCGTTGATGAAGCCTGTGCTACATACTCCCACTCTGCGACTGTAGGTAAGCGTTTTTTCTGTGCCTGACAATATGCCTGTGCCGCATACCAAGACACATAAATCACAGGTCTATTTAAGTCGCTGTTATTAGGGTTATATTGCTGAACATTCTTTTGCCAGTGGCTTAGATAGGCCTCTTCAGCAAAGAGGCTAGGTGCGGCATCACGTTGCCATTTTTTTTGTTGTGATACAAACGCTTGAAATTCACTGTTAGTCACAGGTTTTTTATCTAATCGAAAAGAGGAAACATTCACAATCGGGCTATCAACACTTAAATACAGCGGGCGATATTCACCCGCTGTAATGTTAGCCATATTGTCTTCAGCCCAAGTGTAGTTGTGGACTAATAACAACAGGGCTAAGCTAAAACGCAACATATGCTTTACAACCAATTAACCATGCTCGCTGTCGTTAGCTACAGGGGTAATTTTACGTTGCTTGTCTACTTGAGCTGGCGTGATTTGACCTCCATTATTGCCAAAACTATTAATAACGTAGGTGAGTACATTGGCAATTTGCCCACTATTTAAGGCAATGGCTGGCATCACACTATCAAAATTCTTACCGTTAACCGTAATTGGACCGGAGCGACCATGTAACAGTATGTTGATGGCGCGATTATGATCCGCATTTAAGAAGTCAGATTTAGCTAATGGAGGAAATGCATTGGGTATGCCTTCACCATTGGCTTGATGGCACGCTAGGCAATTAGACTCAAAGACGTTTTTACCTTGTGCTATTTGTTCCTCTTTGCTGAGTGATTTTGTAGTGTCTACTGTCTGTTTATTGGCAATGGATTGAGCTGCGGAACCTTCTGGCAAATAGACTTTGTCTGCCTGTTTGCCAGAATAAATAATTTTGTCTTCTGGACCTGTCACTTTCAGCATACCTAGAGCACCTTTGTTAAAGGCCCTAAAAATAGAGTGGTCGACCATGATAAATGTACCAGGTACCTCTACCTTAAATTCGGCAATTGCCGCACCGCCAGCAGGGACCAGTGTGGTTTGTACATTTTTGTTTTCGGTTGCGCCGCCTTCCACATAAACTTTGTCAAAGATCTCACCAATAACATGGAATGACGATACTAGATTAGGGCCGCCGTTACCTACAAACAACCGCACATTTTCACCCACTTTTGCGGTTAATGCCTTTTCGCCATTGAGCGCGCCTACTGAGCCATTAAATACGACGTAATCTGGTTGTTCTTTAATTGCTTTTTCCATATCAAATGGTTGTAGTCCCGCTTCACCGTATTTGCCTTTAGTATAAAAATCACCTTGCATCACGTAATATTCACGGTCTACTTTTGACATACCACCTTTTGGCTCCACCAAAATCAAACCATACATACCATTCCCTATGTGCATTCCTACTGGCGCAGTTGCACAGTGATATACATATAGTCCAGGATTAAGAGCCTTAAAGCTGAAAACAGAGGTATGGCCTGGGGCGGTGAATGATGAAGCGGCACCACCGCCTGGTCCGGTCACAGCATGCAAGTCGATATTGTGTGGCATTTTAGAATCTGGGCTATTTGATAAATTGAATTCCACTTCATCACCCTCACGAACCCGGATAAATTGCCCTGGAACTTGTCCGCCAAAAGTCCAAAACATATAATCCACGCCATCGGCCATGCGCATTATTTTCTCTTGAGTTTCCATGTTTACTACAACTTTTGCAGAATAATTGCGAGTGATCTGCTCTGGAACATTAGGTGCGTGAGTTAACACTGCTTGAATAATTGGTAATTTATTAACTGTATTTGTTGTATTTGAATCGTTTGCTGATGTAGATTTTTCAGCCACTTGCGCACATGAAGTAAGTGCCAATGCTGTGGCAACCATACTTACAAGTACCTTGATTTTTAAATTGCTCATGATTAACTCCCTATCTGTTATGACCAGCGATAAATAAAAAATAAAATGTCAGTACGACAAAAAACAATCTCACTGCCAATGTATATAGATTCGTATCAAAAATATTTGACTTAAATCAAGATTGAGAAATTATATTTAGACCAACTCGGCACGAATTGAATAAATCTTGCATCGCCATGGCTAGCTTGGCGATTTTTGAGGATGGATGTGATGTCGCCTAATGCGTCATTTGCGCATATAGCAAAGGAAGTTCTTTGGGCAAATCTTCTGGTTTTCGTATTACGGCAAATCCACTTGCGCCAAATAAGTGCGGTAGATATTCGTTAGCTTCATTATCAATCGTCACGCAGAACGGACGCAGACCTTGCTGGCGAGCCTCGTGCAATGCCATACGGGTATCTTCTATGCCGTAGCGCCCTTCATAACGATCTAAATCATTAGGTTTGCCATCTGTGAGTAGCAGTAATAATCGCTGACACTGTGGTTGCACTGCAAGCAAGGTAGAAGCGTAACGAATAGCAGCGCCCATGCGCGTGTAATAACCAGGCTTAATGGCCTTAATACGTCCTCTTGTCTGGTTATCATACTTTTCTTCAAAACTCTTTAAAAGATTAAAGCGTATATTGCCTCGCTTGAGTGAAGAAAATCCGTACATCGCAAATTGATCGCCAGTAGCTGTAAGGGCCTCTGAAAACAAAAACAAACTATCTCTAATTACATCAATAACCCTCGCATGGTCAGACGCATAAGTATCAGTAGACAGTGACAGGTCAGCCAACAATAGGCAGGCTAAGTCGCGCTGTTGATTAACTTGAGCTCGGTAGAGTCCTCTGCTATCGGCATGAACGCCACTTAGCAAATCAGCCTCTTGCCGCACCCATGCATCGAGATCGATTTCTTCACCATCTTGCTGCCCTTTTAGCCAAATTCTGGTGGGTGCTAAAGCTTGGAACTGACTGCGTAAACGGCGTGCCGTTCTACGTAATTGTGCGGGTAATTCGCAAGGTACAGTTTGTGCCGAAACCATTTCTTGCAGACGACAATAATCAACTTGCATCACTTGTTTTTTGTAATCCCATTCGGGCAGAGATATACCCTCACCGAGTGGTGTTTCATCTTCACCTGCAGGAGGCAAATCAAGATCAAAGCGTAATTTAGCCACACTGGTTTCGCCATCTCTGGCCACTGTCATACTGTCCATATCTTCTGCTGCTAGGGCTGCGCTTTCAATATCGTCTTCCTCATCTTGTGGGCGATTTACATTGATGTATTCTGTCCATGAAAACAAACTTTCTGCACGAAACATCATCAAGAACCCATCTTTCCCATCTGGCATATCGGTGCGTTCAGCAGCATGCTTGCGACGGCTTTTTGCGATGTTGGCATCCTCAGAAGAATCTCTTTCTGGCGCACCATCTCCTGCTGATATATGATTGATAGCACTAGCTGGCGGGTTGGGATGTGTCCATAAAGCAACTGGGTAAAAAGGCGTTTTTGAAGGTGGTAGAGTCTTAACACTACCTGGTTGCATTAAGGCCTGGCGGATCGCAAATTCCTGGGCAGCTTCAGCTGTTGGCAGGTTTTCTGGATTAACCCGTAAAGGTAATAACGCTGCAACTAAACGATGGTAGCGTGGAACAAGGCCAGGAAATCGCGCTAGTGTTGCTAAGGTAGCCTGCTGATTTTGCTGTATCCATGGCAAATTATTATTAGTCTCAACGGCTGAAAGTGCTACTAGCCAAAAATATAAATCACGATTAAGGCTACGTTCAGAAAAAATTGATATGCGTTCAGGTAAACGCAATGTCTCTCCATCGCGCCATGATAATTCGACACGCTCTCCGCTAGTGGCTAAGCGTTCTTTCCAACGACGTCTTGCACCATGCCGAGTTGCGGGTGCCGCAGATAAATTTAAACCTGGATCCCCGCCTAATGCACGGAAGAAAATGGCCGCAGTTTTGCTAATTTCATCAAGGCTGACCGCAGCCTCAGAATGTTGCTTATCAGCAACACGTGTTACCAGTTTATGCCAAAGTTCCCCAACGTATTCTTCCATAATTATCGACCAAATGTAGCATCTATAACTTCGCGTAAGGCCACTGCAGTTTCTGGATCATCCGTTAAGGTTTCCACCAATGCAGCCCGACATGCAAGTGTGGGGTCACAGCCATCCTTAATCAGTGAGGCTGCATAAACTAGTAAGCGTGTACTGGCCACTTCCTCTAAATCATGATCACGTAGTGTGCGGAAAGCATTCGCAATAGAGACTAAGCGTTTTGCCGTCATTGCATCAATCCCAGATTCTCCCACTAAAATAGCTTCCTCTTGTGCTGCCGGTGGAAAATCAAATGCCAATGAAATAAAACGCTGCCGAGTAGAAGGCTTCATTCCTTTAAGAAAGTTTTGATAGCCTGGGTTGTATGACACTACCAACATAAAAGATGGTGGTGCAACCAGTAATTCACCTGTACGATCTATCGGCAAAATACGACGATCATCAGCCAAAGGATGCAATACAACCGTGGTATCTTTTCGTGCTTCTACTACTTCGTCCAAATAGCAAATGCCGCCTTCACGAACTGCTCGCGTTAAAGGACCATCAGTCCATACCGTTTGGCCATCCACTATCAGGTGCCGCCCTACCAAGTCGGCGGCAGTTAAGTCATCGTGACAAGCAACCGTATGTAATGGTAAGTCCAGCTTGGTGGCCATATGGGCAACAAAGCGCGTTTTACCACAGCCTGTTGGCCCTTTAATCAGCAAGGGTAAGCGGTTACGCCATGCACGTTCAAATAGCTCAATTTCACTGCCTTGCACTTGGTAAAAAGGTAGGTTTTGCATGATGGTTCCTGTATTACTTTAATAAGTGAGTAAATATAATGTTAATAAGCACTAAACCAAGCTTCTTAAGTAAGCTAATGCAATTAGGCCACCAACAATAACAAAGTAGCCAAACATAATGCCTCGCCAAAGTAATCTAGTATGTCGCAATGCCATAAAATAATTAGCCACCATTTGGCTTTTAATCATAGCGATAAACAGTAATAACAGCATGGCACTTTTACCTACCATGCCAGCTTCACCAATACGCCATGTGGCAAGCGTCAATGCCACTAAAATTAGCCAAATAACAGTAGCGCCGATGTTTGATTGTGAGTTGATTTGCTTCATTAAAGTCCTAGCGAATAATGTAAACCAACGGAAATAGAATAATCCATAAAAAATCTACCATATGCCAAAACGAGGCACCCGTTTCTACGCCAACATAATCTTTGGCACTGTAGCCATCATTGAGCACCTTAAAAATGATGAAAGCTAAGATAATCATCCCCATCAGCACATGCATGAAATGAAAGAAAGTAAGCGATAAATAAAACATGTAGAAAGCGTTAGTGCTCATGCTGATATCAGCAGCATACTTGGCGTGAAACTCCAGAATTTTTATGATAATAAATATGCCACCAAGCAAAAAAGCCCCAATAAGCCAATATCCGCATTGCTTAGATAAGCCTTGTTTAATAGCAGACACGCCATTCACCATAAAATAACTACTGGTAATCAGCACTAAAGTGTTGATTGCGCCAGAAGTACGACTTAAGGTAAGTTGAGACTCATTGAATAACTCAACATGATATGCACGGGTAAAGGCATAAGCCACAAACAAAACGCCAAATACCAGCATTTCAGCGAAGATAAAAATCCAAAGCGCAAAATCTCCTGGCAGGTTTTTTTTGCTGGTGATCGATTGATAATTTGATATTTCTATTAAGCTAATGAATGGGCTTGGAGCTTCCAATTTGTCATTCCAATGTTTGCACTATGTTAAATAAGACACGTAATCAAGCATGCACTGTTGCATCTATTTATTCATTGATACAAATCAAGTAATAAAAAAAGAGGGCAATCGCCCTCCTTTTTTTAATTGCTACTTATTTAATTACTCAATTGCGCGATTTTCACCTTTAACAAAGAAACTGCAGATATAAACCAATAGACCTATTAAGAATACCAAGCCAGCACCTTCACGAGCCCAATAAAAAATAGAGATTTGGTCTTGCACTGCCATAAAACTCATTGGCGTAGGAGATAAACGCTGCAACCAAATTTGCACAATACCTGCACCAGTAAGGAATAAAGTAACGAAGAATATGGAAATTGTCATTAACCAAAATGA
>ERZ1034363.510-NODE-510-length-26624-cov-4.158474_pt1 | contig 26624 bp, 26 predicted proteins | sample MGYA00520616_ERZ1034363 | MGnify/ENA primary metagenome ERZ1034363 (study PRJEB33736, sample SAMEA104284506) | Azolla filiculoides | biome: Urban; feature: Water surface; material: Ditch water | place: Netherlands | collected 2015-10-28 | depth 0-0.1 m ... | reverse complement strand
GCGCCCACACTGGCTGGCCCGCCTGCAGGCCTAGTTCGTCCACCGCACGCTTTGTGACGCGGGCCATCACCTCTTCAGCGCCGCACTTCAAAACCACCAGCACCTGCGACGGATGCGCATCGGGCGTGATGCTTTGAATGGTTCCACGCAGCTGGTTTTGAATGCTGGTGTTTTGTGGCTCGGACGTGGCCAAACTGACATCACGCGCCAAGATGCGAATGCGCACCGCTTTGCCGACAGGCAGCCCTGCATCGCGCATCCAAACACAACCGCCCTCAAAGTCGATGCGCGACAAATGCCATTGCTTATCCACCTGGCCAATGTGCCCTGCAATCAAGGCGCCAGCATCTTCACCCACCACAACAGGGTTCACCACCTGCGTCAGCACGGCACTCACCGGACCTTGCGCTTTGACATTCCCCTTGTCGAGCACCACCAAATGGTCTGCCAAACGTGCGACTTCATCTGCTGAATGCGTGACGTACAACATCGGCATCTTGAGTTCATCACGCAGCTTTGAAAGCCAAGGAAAAATCTCTTGGCGACGCGCTGCATCCAGTGATGCCAAGGGCTCGTCCATCAACAGCAATTGAGGTTGCATGGCAATGGCCCTGGCAATGGCGACGCGCTGACGCTCTCCGCCAGAAAGCTGATCAGGCATGCGTTGTAGCAAATTGCCAATACCCAAGAGCTCGATGGAGGCTTGCAGTGCTTTGGCTGCATCAGGCTGCGCATTGCCTGAAGTCTTCAATGCGCGCTTCAAGCCGAAGTTCAAGTTGTCACTCACAGTGAGATGAGGCAACAAGCTTGATTCTTGAAACACATAGCCCAAGGGCCGTTGCCAGGTAGGCAAGTCAATGCCCTGCTGCGTGTCTTGCCAAACGTGCGCGCCAATTTGAATGCGACCTTGCTGATTTTTTTCTAAACCAGCAACAGCCCGCAGCAATGTTGTTTTGCCAGACCCTGAAGCACCCAAAATAGCGGTGATGCCCTGCCCCGGCAATTGCAGGTCGACGTCCAACATGAAAGCTGAACGGTTCAATTGAATTTGCAGGTGAATGCTGTTCATACCACCTGCCGTTGACGACGGTTCATCAAAGCCAACACCAACAACACCACGAATGAGAAGGCCAACATCCCTGCTGCCAACACATGCGCTTGCGCATATTCCATGGCCTCAACATGGCCATAAATTTCTGTCGACACCACACGAGTCTTGCCAGGAATATTGCCGCCAATCATCAGCACCACACCAAACTCACCCACGGTATGCGCAAAGCTCAAAATAGCAGCCGTCACCATGCCGGGCTTGGCCAAAGGCAAGGCCACTGAAAAGAAAGCATCGAGGGGGCTGGCCCGCAACGTGGCCGCTACTTCCATCGGTCTTGAACCAATGGCATCGAAAGCGTGTTGCAAAGGCTGCACGGCAAATGGCAAAGAAAACAAAATAGAGCCGATCAACAAGCCGGTGAAAGTGAAGGACAAAACACCCCAGCCCATTGCTTGCGTCAATTGACCCAAGGGTCCTTGGGGCCCCATCACAATAAGCAAATAAAAACCCAAAACGGAAGGCGGCAGCACCAAGGGCAGGGTCACGAGCGCATGAACAGGTGCGCGCCATGCAGACTGCGTTTGAGACAGCCACCAAGCCAACGGCGTGGCCAAGATCAGCAAGATCACGGTGGTTGAAGTGGCCAAAGCCACGGTCAATTGGATGGCTTGCCAAGAATCAGGCGTCAAAATCATGCTGGCAAGTTTACGACGAACTGCAATAGGCGTCTGAAGCGAGATATTTGTGCATTTGTTGGATATAACCGACACCATAAATTCGAGAGCGCGCTATCTTTGCGCCTCATGAAAAAAATTTGGGACATTTCCCCACCCATCGATGCTGGTAGCCCGGTCTTTCCGGGCGACACGCCTTTCCAATTGAATTGGTCCGCGCAAATTTCTGACGAATGTCCCGTCAATGTGAGCGCCATCACGTTGTCGCCCCACGTGGGTTCGCACGCTGATGCGCCTTTGCACTACGACCCATCAGGCGTGGCCATTGGCCAAGTTGATTTGCACACTTTCATCGGACCTTGCAGAGTCATTCACGCCATCAACCTTGGGCCGCTGATCACCCTGCAACATCTGGCCCATCGACTTCAAGACCTGCCCGAGCGGGTATTGGTCAGGACTTATCAAACTTTTCCAGTCGATCATTTCGACACCCAACTCACGGCCTTTGCCCCCGAGACCTTAATGGCCTTGGCAGATCTAGGCGTGAAACTGATTGGGATCGACAGCGCCAGCATTGATCCCGCCAATAGCAAGACTTTAGACAGCCACCAAGTCATCCGCCTTCGCAACATGCGCGTGTTGGAGAACTTGCAGCTAGACAACATTCAAGAAGGCGATTACGAACTGATTGCCCTGCCCCTCAAACTTATGAACGCGGACGCCAGCCCGGTTCGCGCCATCCTCCGAGAACTTTGAACATGACACCCCAAACCCTTTCAGAATGCCAAGCCTTAGACCAACAAGACCCCTTGCGTTCTCTGCGAGATTTGTTTCAATTGCCCGACGGCGTCATTTATTTGGATGGCAACTCTTTGGGGGTCTTGCCCAAAGCCACGCCATCGCGCGTTGCGCAAGCGGTAACGCAAGAATGGGGCACTGACCTGATCAAAAGCTGGAACACTGCAGGTTGGTTTCAACTGCCCCTCAAAGTCGGCAACAAAATTGCCAAACTGATTGGCGCCCAAGATGATGAAGTGGTGGCGGCCGACAGTACCTCCATCAACTTGTTCAAAGTCCTCAGCGCGGCCTTGTCCATTGCCAAGGCAGATCACCCCGAAAAAAACATCATCCTGAGTGAGCGCACCAACTTTCCAACCGATCTCTACATTGCAGAAGCGCTGTGCAAAGAGCGCGGCTATCAACTCAAACTGGTCGAAGCCGAAGAACTTCAAACAGCCCTCCAAAAGGACGTGGCTGTGTTGATGTTGACGCATGTGAATTACCGTACGGGTGCCATGCTCAATATGCAAGACATGACCGCAAAAGCGCACGCCGTTGGCGCATTAACAGTTTGGGATTTGGCACACAGCGCAGGTGCCGTGCCTGTCGATTTAAATGGCAGCCATGCCGACTTTGCGGTCGGTTGCGGCTACAAGTACCTGAATGGTGGCCCTGGTGCACCTGCCTTTGTATGGGTCAACCCCAAACACACCGATCGCTTTTGGCAACCCCTCACGGGCTGGTGGGGCCATGCAGCGCCCTTTGAATTCACACCCGATTACAAACCCGCCGCAGGTATCACCCGTTATCAATGTGGTACTCAGCCCATCTTGAGTTTGACGGCACTCGACACAGGCTTGGACGCGTTTTTGGAAGCAGAAAAGCTGGGCGGCATGAAGGCTCTTCGCCAAAAATCACTGGCCCTCACAGGCCTCTTCATGCACTTGGTCAAAACCCAATTGAGCGAGCATGGCTTTGGCATGGCCACCCCCGAGCAAGACAACTTGCGCGGTTCGCAAGTGAGTTTGACTCGCGCCGAAGGCGCCTATGCCATTGTGCAAGCCCTCATTGCACGGGGCGTCATTGGCGACTACAGAGCGGGCGATGGCAAGCAACACCCAGACATTCTGCGATTTGGACTGACACCTTTGTACTTAGGCCATGCCGATGTGTGGCATGCCGTGCGTCACTTGAAAGAAGTGATGGACACGCAAGAGTGGCAGCAAGCCCGCTTCTCTCAAAAACACGCCGTGACCTGAAACCTGAAAGTACCCACCATGTCTGGATGCCCCTTCAACCCCAGCGCTTCTTCAGCGGCCTCGTCGTCGGACCTCACTGGTGATGCAAGCACCGCTCAAATTGTGCGTGACGAGAAAGCACAATTGGATTTCAGCCAATCGATGAGCTACGGCGATTACTTGCAACTCGACGCCATCTTGAATGCGCAAAAGCCGCTGTCGCCGGATCACAACGAAATGTTGTTCATCGTGCAGCACCAAACCAGCGAGCTGTGGATGAAGCTCATGCTGCACGAATTGACCGCAGCCATTCAGCACATTGAGCAAGACGATTTGCCTGATGCCTTCAAGATGTTGGCACGCGTGTCGCAGATCATGGCGCAACTGGTGCATGCCTGGGATGTCTTGGCCACCATGACACCGCCAGAGTACAGCGCCATCCGGCCTTATTTGGCCCAATCCAGTGGTTTTCAAAGTTGGCAATACCGTTGCATTGAATTCTCGATGGGCAATAAAAATGCGGCCATGCTCATGCCCCATGCGCATCGCCCCGACCTGCATGACATTGTCGAGAAGGCCTATATCGCGCCATCTTTGTACGACGTGAGCTTGAAACTCTTGGCCCGCCGTGGATTGCCCGTCCCTGCCAATTACCTTGACCGAGACTGGCGCCAGCCCTATGCCGCCAACCCTCACGTAGAAGACGCCTGGCTGGTGGTTTACCGCAACCACAAACAACACTGGGACTTGTATCAACTGGGTGAGGAACTGGCCGATTTGGAGGATGCCTTCAGACTGTGGCGCTTCAGGCACCTCACCACCGTGGAGCGTGTGATTGGCTTCAAACGTGGCACAGGCGGTACAGGCGGCGTGAGTTACCTGCGAAAGATGTTGGACGTGGTCTTGTTCCCCGAAATTTGGTCCCTTCGAACAAGCCTATAAACAGCCAGAAAATAACTTTTCATGATGTAATTCGGGAACTTTTTTCCTAATCGGAGTTCCCATGTTGCGTTCCCCTCGTTTGGGTCGTTATCCCTTTGCTTTGTCTTTGATTGCCTGCGTGTGCATTGGTAGCACTTTGGTGGCTTGTCAAAAACCCGATGTAAGTGCCGACAAGGCAGCCGAAAGTGTGGCCCTCAGCTTGGGCAATGAAGACATCTTGCAACTGGGCACCTCAGAGCACGGTACTGGCCCCGTCATTTCTGGCTCATTGCAACCCGAATTGCGCGCCGATTTACGCGCCGAAGTCAGCGCCATGGTGGTCAAGGTCCACAAGGAGAATGGCGAGCCCGTTCGCAAAGGTGATTTGCTGGTCACCCTAGACGGCAGTGTGTTGCGTGACAACCTCAGCTCAGCACAAGAATCCTTGCGTGCAGCCGCCCAATCGCTGGACGGTGCCGAACGCCAATTCCAACGCATCAAATCATTGCAAGCCCAGGGCATGGTGTCCATGCAGGGCCTCGAAGAATCTGAGGTCAAGCGCAATGCGGCGCAAAGCGAACATGTGGCCAGCAAAGCACGCGTAGCCGCGGCCAAACAACAATTGGAACGCACAGAAGTGCGCGCCCCATTCAATGGGGTGGTCAGTGCGCGCAAAGCGTCTGCAGGCGACACAGCCCAAATCGGTAAAGAGTTGATCCAAGTGATCGATCCCAGCAGCATGCGCTTTGAAGGTCAAGTGTCTGCCGATCAAATGGGCGTGCTCAAAGTGGGACAGCGTGTCAGCTTTCGCATCAATGGCGTGGCACAAAGTGGTGACCAACTGGGCAGCCGCGGTATCGTCAAGCGCATCGATAGTGCGGCCAATCCCATCACCCGCCAAGTTTCTGTCATTGTGGAAATCAACAGCAAAGACCGCCCGCCGGTGGTGGGCCTGTATGCTGAAGGCGTGGTGGAAACACTCACCAAGCCAGCCGTCATGATTTCCGAGAGCAGCTTGCGGCGTGAAGGTGACAAGGTCTTTGCCTGGGTTTTAGATGGCACCAAAATTGTGAAACGCGCCATTCAATTGGGTGACCGCGACACTCGCTTGGGCGAATGGGTCGTCACATCTGGTTTGGCCGCTGGCGACAAGGTGCTGCGCAACTCTGGCAGCTCATTGAAGGACGGTCAAACCTTCACACTGCGGGCTGATACCGCCGCCAAAGTGGGTCAATAAACCATGTTTTTGTCCAACTTCAGCGTTAAGAAGCCGGTCGTCACGATCGTCATTTTGCTCATGCTCATGGCCGTTGGGCTCATGGCATTGAAGAAACTCAAAGTCAATCAAATTCCCGATGTCGACATGCCCTTGTTGGTGATCGACATCAACTATCCGGGCGCATCGCCCGACACGGTAGAGCGCGAAGTGCTGAACCGGGTTGAAAAAGCCTTGCAATCGGTCAATGGCATCAAAGACTTACGTGGCACTGCCAACGAAGGCAATGCCAACATGATGGTGTTCTTTGAATTTAAAAAGAACATGGTGGAAGCCACTGACGAGGTGCGCAACGCCATCGGCAAAGTTCGTTACAAATTGCCAACCGAAATACGCGAGCCGGTCATTTTGCGCATCGACCCCTCTGCCCAGCCCATCATGCAATTGGCTTTGTCCTCTTCCAGCCAAAGTCACGCAGAAATTTCGCGCATTGCTGAAGACCAAGTGGCTGATAAGTTTCGCGGCATTGCCGGTGTGGCCCAAGTCAATGTGAATGGCGCCCTCAAACGCGAACTCAGTGTGTTGCTGCATGCGCAGAAACTTCGTGAAGTTAATTTATCGGTCACTGAAGTGGTGAATGCGCTTCGCACACAAAATGCCGCAGCGCCTGTTGGCAAAATTCGAGGGGCATTAGAGGACCAAAGCATCCGTTTGTTGGGCCGCATTGAAACACCTGCAGAATTCAATCAAATTGTGATCAAACGCAGCGGCAACGAGCTGATCCGCTTGGGACAAGTGGCCACAGTGTCCGATGGCTTTGCCGACCTCACCACCTTGAGCGTTCGCAGTGGCAAGCCCAATGTGGGCTTGTCGATTACCCGTTCACGCGATGCCTCTACCGTAGGCGTTGCCAACAAGGTGAGGACCTTGGTGGCTGAGATCAACAAAAGCTTGCCACAAGGCACGCAAATTGAAATCACCCAAGACGGTGGCACAGAAGCCCAAAACAGTTTGAACAACGTAGTGGATGCGCTTATTTTTGGCGCGGGTCTCACCATTTTTGTGGTCTACGTGTTCTTGAACTCATGGCGCTCTACGCTCATCACAGCCTTGTCTTTGCCAACCTCGGTCATTACGGCTTTCATTGCTGTGTGGCTCAGTGGCTTCACGCTCAACTTCATGAGCTTGTTGGGTTTGTCCTTGGCCATTGGTGTACTCATTGACGATGCCATTGTGGTGCGAGAAAACATCGTGCGTCACATGGAGCGCGGTGCGGACAGACGCACAGCGGCCTTGAACGGCACCGCCGAAATTGGCATGGCTGTGGCGGGCACCACATTTTCAATCGTCGCTGTGTTCATTCCGGTGGGCTTCATGCCGGGCGTATCTGGCGAGTGGTTCAGGCCCTTTGGCCTCACGGTGGTGGCCTCTGTGTTGGTCAGCTTGCTGATCTCTTTCACACTCGACCCGATGCTCTCGGCATACTGGGGCGACCCTCCCGGTGAACACCTCAAGCCTAAAAAAGGCATCAGCTTGAAGTTGCAACAATTCAACGAATGGTTTGACCATCAGGCCGACCGCTATGGCAATGTGATTGCATGGGCCTTGCACCATCGCCGTTGGATGATTGCATTTGCAGTCATCAGTTTTTTCAGCGCCATCTTCTTGCAAGTGAAGTTTGGCGGCTCCAGCTTCTTGCCCAAATCAGACGGCAAAACGCTGGCCATTGATGTGCGCTCACCCGCCAGCAGCAACTTGGAATACTCTCGCATGAAGCTGGAGGCTGCCGCTGTGATGGCGCGCACGCTGCCTGAAACCAAAGCCACCAACAGCTATGTCAATCCCACCGGTGGCCGCATTTACGTTGACATTGGTAAAAGTACAGATCGCAAACGCACGGCCCAAGACATTGCCATTGAACTGCGTCAACGCACCTCGCAATTGGTGGGTGCCGAATACACCGTGCTCGACGACCTGTCTAACGGCGCTGCCAAGCCTGTGCAAATCCGTTTCAGTGGCACCGATTCGCGCAAGTTGCTGGCCATCACCAGCGACTTCATGGCGCAACTGCGTCAAGTGCCTGGTGCCGTCGATGTGGGCTTGTCACAGCAGGATCCGCAAAACGAATTACAAATTGAACTGGACCGCGGCCTGGCCAATTCCTTGGGCATTTCTGTCACCGACACAGCCAATGCAATGCGGGTGGCCTTTGCCGGCATTGAAGTGGGTGATTGGGTCGACCCCACGGGTGAGTCGCGTGATGTGGCCGTTCGTTTGGCACCTGAAGATCGCATGAGCGTGGCCAACATAGAGCGTCTGCCCATCACGGTCAGCGGCATGAACACGGTGGTGCCCTTGGCACAAATTGCCAAAGTTTCCATGGGCAAAGCACCTTCCAAAATTGAACACTCCGATGGCAAACGCACCATTGGCGTGTCGGCCAACGTGCAAGGCCGCTCCTCTGGCGAGGTCACAGCAGATGCCGTGAAGTTGGCCAAAAGCATCAACTTCCCAGAAGGTTATGGCATTGAGCTCGATGGCGCATCCAAAGACCAGCAAGAAGTGTTCACTGAAATGGGCATTGCACTCATCTCTGGCATTGGCCTCATGTACTTCATTTTGGTGATGCAATTTGGTTCATTTTCCGCGCCATTGGCGGTGATGTTCTCATTGCCTTTGTCCCTGATTGGGGTGGTGCTGGCATTGCTGATCACGGGTGGCACGCTCAACCTCATGAGCCTCATTGGTGTGATCATGTTGATGGGCTTGGTGGCAAAAAATGCCATCCTGCTGCTAGATGCCGCACGCACCCTAGAGGCAGAAGGCGTCGAACGCGAAGAGGCACTCATGACGGCGGGTCGCAAACGCTTGCGCCCCATCATCATGACCACCTTTGCCTTGATTGCCGGCATGTTGCCTGTGGCAATTGGTGTGGGTGAAGGCGGTGAGTTTTACCGTCCCATGGCTGTGGCCATCATCGGCGGCACCATCACGTCCACCATTCTGACTTTGCTCATCATCCCCAGTTTTTATGACAGCATTGAGCTGTCACGCGAAGCGTGGGGCCGCCGCTTTCAGGCGCTGGGCCAACGCCTGAAGTTTTAACGCAACCACTGCATCACCGTCGCCTCAGACGGTGATGTAGCTAGACTCTTTCACTTCCTCCATCACCACATAGCTGTGTGACTGGGAGGGCACCGGGATTTGGTTCAAGATGCTGCTGAGCAAATCGCGGTACTGCGTCATGGCACTCAAGCGCGCTTTGACCAAGTAATCAAAGCTGCCAGAAACCAAGTGGCACTCCAGCACTTCGGGCATGTTGGCAATTTGATTGCGCACTTGGTCAAAGACCTCCCCCGATTTGGTGGTGAGCGTGATTTCGACAAACACCAGCAAGGGCTTCTCCACCGCTTTGGGATCGATGCGCGCGTGATACCCGGTAATCACACCTTGGCGTTCCATGCGCTTGACCCGCTCGGCGCAGGGCGATGTTGAGAGGCCAATTTGCTCACCCAATTCCGTCATGGAAATGCGCCCCTGACGCTGCAAGATGTCGAGGATTTTTCGGTCAATTCGGTCGAGGTCAGCCATTTTTTCTGGACGCAGTGGTGATCAGAGTTGTTTTCAGTTAATTTAACTTAAATTTCCATAAAAATCAGCAAAATTTCTTGAATAAGCTTACATAAACTTCGATTTCATTGTGATAAACAAGGAAACCGAATGAAAACCATCGTTTTGGGAAGTGGCGTCATTGGCATCACCACCGCTTATTACTTGGCCCGCGCGGGCGTGGATGTCACAGTGATTGACCGTCAGCCCCAAGCTGCGGAAGAAACCAGTTTTGCCAATGCAGGGCAAATATCGCCCGGGTATGCCACCCCCTGGGCGGCCCCCGGCATTCCACTCAAAGCGTTGAGGTGGTTGTTTGAAAAGCATGCGCCCTTGGCCATTCGCCCTGATGGCACCTTGTTCCAGGCACAGTGGATGATGCAAATGCTGCGCAATTGCACCGATGCGCGTTACAGCGTGAACAAAGAACGCATGATGCGTTTGTCGGAATACAGCCGCGACTGTTTGCGCCAGTTGCGCGCCGACACAGGCATCGCTTATGAACATCGCACTGGCGGCACGCTGCAAGTGTTTCGCAAACAATCGCAACTGGATGCCGTCGCGCGCGACATTGAAGTCTTGAAAGAGTGTGGTGTGCCTTATGAATTGCTAGACCGCGAAGGCCTCCTGAGAGTGGAGCCTGGTTTGCACCATGCATGCGAGTCGCATGAAGGCGGCTTGCTGGGTGGCCTGCGTTTGCCAAACGACGAAACCGGTGATTGCCGTTTGTTCACCTTGCAACTGGCTGAAATGGCGAAAGCATTGGGCGTGAAATTTCGGTACGGTGAATCCGTGGAGCGCATCTTGTCCGACGGCCAGTCAATTCAAGGCATTCAGCTGGCGGGGCCTGACCATGAACTTCTGCGCGCAGACCACTATGTGCTGGCACTGGGCAGCTACAGCCGTCAAATAATGCAAAGCTTGCACATCGACATTCCCGTCTATCCTGTCAAAGGCTACTCTCTCACCATTCCGTTGGTGAATGAGGCCTTGGCCCCTGTGTCGACGGTACTGGACGAGACCTACAAGATTGCCATCACTCGCTTTGACCAACGCATTCGCGTGGGCGGCATGGCCGAGCTCAGTGGCTTTGATTTGCGCTTGAATCCCAAGCGCCGCGCCACCTTGGAAATGGTGGTCAACAACTTGTTCCCAGGTGGCGATGTGGCCCAAGCGCAGTTTTGGACGGGCCTGCGCCCCATGACACCCGATGGCACACCCATTGTGGGCGGCACCGCACTGCGCAACTTGTATTTGAATACGGGACACGGCACTTTGGGCTGGACCATGGCGTGCGGTTCGGGCCAATACCTGACCGATGTGATGTTGGGGCGCCAACCCGAAATTAGCGCAGAAGGTTTGAGCCTTGCACGCTATTCAAAAGCAAGACCTGAAATCACTTCCCCCGAAAAACCGGCTTACGCCTTTCAGCAAACGCAGCGCGCCCTTCCGCAAAGTCCTCGCTGAGGCTGCTTCGCTCTACGCGTGCGCGCAGCGTGGCTTCATCGGCCAGGCCAGTGGCAATTTCATGGATGGATTTCTTGGTTTCCTCGGCCGCCATGGGTGCAAGCGCAAAGATGTCTTGCGTCAGTTCATTCAAACGCGTTTGCCAGTCTGCTGCCTGCACAAACTCCTCAAATAAACCCAACTTGTCAAGTTGCTGCCAGGTAAACGGACGCGCAGTGAAGAAGGCACGTTGGGTGGCCGCTAAACCCATGCGCTGAATGTAGCGCGCCAAGCCACTGGGGTAGTAATGCAAGCCAATGGCCGTGGCAGGCATGCGCCATTCAATTCCCTGCAAACCAATGCGCAGGTCACAAGCCAGCACCATGTCTGTGGCACCGCCATACACACTGCCATTCAACGCACAAATGGTGATGGGTCGCAGCACGGCCAAGGCCTCGGGCACTCTTTCAAAAGAGCTTGCCCCCTGCCCGTTTTCATCAAAGCCACCAATGTCGTAGCCTGCACAAAACACAGGTTTGGGCTGACCTTGCGTATGGGCCGTCAAAACCACCACCCGCACAGAGTGATCTTCGTTGACACATTGAAAGTGTGTCAACAAAGTTTGCAGGTCTTCGTTTTCAAGCCGATTGCGCTGTGCTGGCCTGTTCAGCGTGATGGTGGCAATGCCCCCTGCAATGTGAAGGACAGGTGGGCTGGCTGTACTGGGTAAAGGCGACATCAGAAGATTCTTTGTTTGTGGCAAATTTTAGGCGGCTTTGCGGTCTAGGCGATAATCGGTCATTGCATCAACGTCCTCCAAGGGCGCTTGCCCCTCTAGGATCCTACGATGAAAAAAAACTTCCCTCTTCAAATTGAAGGCAAAAACCCCGACCGCGTGTTGGAAGCCGTGAAGCATGAAATTCGCAAGTACTTCAAACGCGAACGCAACCGTGCACTGCCCAAAGAAGTTGACTTCTGGGACTTTGACTGCAAAGTGGGTTTAACGGCCGACACGGCCCAAGTGGTCAAAGTGAGCGCCGTGATTGAAAGCTTGGACGCATTGGCCAAAGAAGGTGCTGCATCGGTTTATGTTGAAATCTTGAGCAAGCACGGTGTGCGTGTCATCAACCCCGACAACGATCCTGTGATCATTGAGCGGGTTGACGACGCTGGTTTTGCCAACCGATGAAGAGTCCAGCGCCAATCACGATGGCGCATCCCAAGAGCATGGGTGCATCCAGTTGCTCGCCAAATACCAACACGCCAATTGAAATGCCGAACAACAAGCGTGAATATCGATAAGGCGTGACGGCACCAATAGAGCCCGTGCGCATGGCAGTCATGAGGGCGGTATAGCCCAATACACCAGCCACCAACGCCGCGCCAATCATGAGTGCCTGCGATAAATCCAACGACACAAATGCCTTGCCATCCCACAGCGCAAAGCTTGCGCCTGCAATGGCCATGGTGCTAAAACCATAGAAACCCAGTACCTCTTTGGTCAAAGCTGGCGGTGCCGTCCGTGAAAACAAATCACGCCCCACAAAACCCAGGGTGCCAACGACAGCCAGCAGGGACAAGGCAGAAAAATCATCGGCAGAAGGACGCAAAATAATCATCACGCCTAGCAGACCTGCCAAGATGGCCACCCAGGTTTTGCCATCGACTTTCTCGCGCAAGAAAATACGCGCACCGAGAACCACAAACAAAGGCGCCGCCTGCAAGATGGCTGTTGCAGACGACATGGGCGTCAGCGCAATGGCCAAGATATAAAACAAGCGACCAAAGAATTCAAACACCGCCCTGTAAAGCATGCGCTGTGTCAAGACTTCCGGTTGAAATAGGTGTGCGCCTGCGCGTCGTGCCATGAGCGCAAAGACGCACAAGCCTGCAGCACCAAACATCATCAACACTTGCCCAACGGGCACATGCTGGGTGACAGTTTTAAGAAATGCATCCTCAATGGCAAACCCAGCCATGGATGCAATCATCCAAGCAATGCCAATGAAATTTTCTCGGCGACTTTGGTATGCATTAGGCATGCAGACGTACCCACATGGCGGTCTGGTAAAACGCAAAACTCACCAACCAAGCCACACACAAGGGCCAAGCCACAGACAATGCTGTAAACGCCCAGCTCTTGGTTTCATTGCGAATGGTGGCAATGGTCGACACACACGGTGTGTAAATCAAAGCAAACAACATGAAGCTGTAAGCACTGATCCAATCCATGTTGTGAGCAATGGCCTCGATCAAGGCCTGCCCTTCATGACCATAAATGACAGCCAAGGCACCAATCACCACCTCTTTGGCCACAAAGCCAAACACCAAGGCAATGGTCAACGCTTCATTGATGCCCAGGGGCTGAAGCAGGGGCGACAACCAGTGGCTCAATTGACCCGCCCACGTCTGCATACTGCCGGCTGTGGCGCCTTGCGGAAAATGGGTGAGCACCCAAATGAGCAACACGCCAAGCATGATGAAACGTGTGGTTCTGCTCAAAAAATGTCGGACTTCTTGCCAACCCTTCAACACCATTTGGCGCAAGGTCGGCAAACGATAAGGTGGGATTTCCAAAACAAACGCATCGACGTTGACGTACTGATTTTTAAAAATGACCGACGTGAGCATGGCCATCAAGATGCTCACCAGGTACAAGGAGAACAGCACCCACGGTGCTTGCTCGGTGGTGAACATGGCGGCAATGAACAGCACAAACACTTGCAAACGCGCTGAGCACAAAGAAAACGGAATGGTCAGCATGGTGAGGTAGCGCAGGCCTTTTGAGCGAATCACTCGCGTACCCAGCAATGCAGGCACATTGCAACCAAACCCCATGAGCAACATCACAAAGCTTCTGCCGTCCAAGCCAAATTTGGACATGAGGGCGTCCATGAGGAAGGCTGCGCGCGACAAATAGCCTGTGTCTTCAACAATGCCAAGAAACAAGAAAAACAAAATGATGAGTGGCACAAAGCTGGCCACGGTGCTGATGCCGTTGTACAAACCGTCGAGTAACAAGCCGTGCGCCATGGCGGGCAAACCACTCAGCAGTGGTTCTAGCGCCTCCGTCCTGGCCGTTGTGAAAAGCCAGCTCATGCCGTCTTGCAGGGGCTTGCCAATGGCAAACACACCTTCAAACAGCAACAGCATCACTGCAAAAAAGATCGGCAAGCCTAACCAAGGATGCAGCAAGACTTTGTCAATGCGTTCTGTGAGTTGGTGCGAAGCCTGGGCCGGCACCATCACGCCGGATTGAAAAGCTGCTTCTATTTCTAGCGGTGACAAAGCTTTGGCTGGAACCGAGTTGAGGCCTTCGCGCATGCGTTGCTGTAATTGCGCAGTGCCTTGGCCATACTTGGCAGACAGCAAACAAATGGGCAAGCCCAAATGTTGACTCAGCACATCTGCCTTGATGGTGATGCCCAATGCACTGGCTTCATCTGCCATGTTCATCACCATCACAAGCGGAATGCCTTTGGCCATCACTTGAGACAACAGGCTCAATTGACGGTCCACTTGTGAGGCGTTCATCATGAACAAAATAAGGTCTGGCTTTTGCGTTTCCAAATAGGTGGTGACGACTCTTTCATCTTCAGAGTAGCCACTCAAATCGTAGATGCCCGGCAGATCAATGAGTTGCGCCATTTGATCGCCCACCATCAGCCGCGCAGACAACAAAGACACCGTGAGCCCCGGCCAATTGCCAACTTTGGCATGTGCGCCTGTTAGGCGGTTGAGCAAGGTGGACTTGCCTGTGTTGGGCATGCCAATCAGGGCAATCTTTTTCATGAACGACTTTGAGGCTGTGTCTGCATGGCGTTCAGCTTGCGCATGGCGAGGCCACAATGCGTTGGGCCTCACTGCGTCGCATGATGACCTCGGTGGTACCCACACGAACGTGAAGCGGCCCCCCCAAACTGGCCTTGCGCAAGACAAGGACCTGACAAGTTTCCCTCAGACCCAATGCAGCCATGCGGTGCTTTAAATCGATGTCAGCCTCGATGCGGGTGATGGTTCCCAATTGACCCACTTTGAAGTGGGCCAGTGTGAGTTCTTCTGGCACGCAAGCCGCTTGAAGCCTAGGGTTGGGCAAATTAATCAAATTTCAAATGAGAACAGTTCTTATTTGATTCTACTTGAGAAAAAATTGAGCCATCTCTTGGTCTTGCCAAAGCTTGCGCTAACTCAAGAAATTTGATGACCACAACGCCTTGTTGCATGGAACGAGGCAGGGTCGGCAAACGTCCAACGCTCAATGCAAATTGCGTTTACCCGATTCAGTGCTGAGTGCATCGAGGACAAACATGGGAATGTCCACATCAAATTTCTCACCATCTTCGGCCACACAAAAATAACTGCCGTGCATGGTGCCAGTGGGCGTGCGCAGACGCGTGCCGCTGGTGTACTGAAATTTCTCACCCGGCTGCAACAAAGGCTGGTAACCGACCACACCCAAGCCTTTGACTTTTTCATGCAATCCATTGGCATCGTTGACGCTCCAAGACCTTGAGATCACTTGAGCGGCAATGGTGCCCGTGTTTCGAATGGTGATGGTGTAGGCAAAGGTGTAGAGGTCTGATGCAGCATCTGACTGTTCTGGCAGGTACTGGGGAACGACTTCAACTTGGAGTTTGTATTGGGGCATGCACGAGATTTTGACTGAGTTTCAGAAGTCAGGGTCTGAAGGGGTTTTCTTGGCTAACTTCTGAACCACACAGTCAAAAAATCAGTGCTTGTGTTCAGTGGGCATGGCCATTGATTTCACGGGCAACTTCAACTCCTGTGTTGTTTTATTGCCCTTGGCATCTTGAAAAGTAAAGGTCACAGGCACTGTGCTGTTGGCTACCAATGGGGCTTTGAGGTCCATCAACATCACGTGATAACCACCCGGCTTGAGCTCCACCGTTTTACCCGATGGCAACTCAAGACCGTTGGGCAATGCCGCCATTTTCATGACGTCTTTTTCCATTTTCATTTCATGAATTTCGACCACACCCGCTGCTGGGCTGCTACCCGCCACCAACTTGGCCGCGTCTTTGGCTGTGATTTTCATGAAGGCACCCGTGGCCTTTTGGCCTTGCACTGTGGCACGCACCCAGCCATCGGCCACTGTGACATTTTGTGCAAAGGCAGCACCGCCCACAAGGGCTGATAAAGCGATGAGTTGTTTCAGTTTCATGTTTTCTCCGTAGGTCAAAAAATTAAATTAGAAAGATGCGCAGCGCATGGCCTTAAAAACTGGCCGTGACACCGACGCGGACATTGCGCCCAGGCATGGGGTACCCCGCGTTGTATTGGTATGAAGCATCCAACACATTGTTGACCACAGCATACACCTCCCCCTTTTGGCCCAGCATGGCCACTGGGTGGGAAATACGGGCATTGGCAACCGTAAAAGATGCCACCTCATTGGGACTGAAGGTGCCACGGTCTTGCGTCAATGAATACATGCGCGACTGGTGCTGTGCATCCAAGGCCACGCGGTATTGGCCTAGCTTGCCGTTAACGCCCACCGAAACGGCTGTTTGGGGCGCGTAGGGTAACTTCTCCAAATTGGACGCCAACTGCGTCACACTGCCAAACACAGCCCATTGCTGATTGAGTTGATGCTGAACAGACAACTCTGAGCCACTCACGCGATATGCCGGAAAGTCGTTCGACCATGTGCCAGACGCCGGATTGGCAATGGCACCCATGTAAAAACCAGTCCAAACGTAGCGTTGACTGATTTCATCTTTGAACACACTGATGTCCATGTGCGTGTTTGCACTGACATCCCATTTCACACCCACTTCGCTGTGCTTGTTTTGGCTGGGTGACAAACGGTTCCAGCCATTGTTGGCCGCGAAAGCCATGGGAATGGCGCGCGTGAGGGTGTAGGTTTCGGCACCGGGGTAGAGAAGTCCCTCGTTGTAATTTGCGTAAAAACTTGTCCTGTCAGAGATCAATGACAGCCCAGCATTGGGCGCTGTTTTGCCGCCATAGACATTGCTACTGTAAGAACGCACGCCCACCGAAGGCTGTAACACCCAGGCATCCGAGACTTGGAATTGTTGACTCAACCCAGCAAACACAGAAGACACCCGAAATGTGGGCACCACTGCCGTGCCCTGCGTGCCAAATGCAAAAGGTGTTCCAACAGGCGCGCCCACGTGCGGACCCGACACAAAACCAGACACACTTTCTTGATCAACACCGCCGGCCAACTTGGCGTTCTGCCAAAGTGATAACTCTTCTTTCCAGCGGAAGCCAGACATCTTGAACTGGCTGTCAAAGCTTCCCCAGTGAGGGTCTTGGGTTAAATTGTTGTGCCCCTTGTTTTCGTAAACTTTGAACTCGCCCTTTGAACCCACATGCTGATGTGCAATGAACACCGACAACAAATTGGTTTCGGAATCATTGCGCGCCACACCATTGGAAAAACTGTAGGGGCCAACAGGCGCATTGACGCTGGCGAATCGATTGTCACCCGGGTCGCCCACTTGGTTGTTCACAGACAAAAACCCAGCACCAAGGGTCCATGCAGGGTCGATTTTGAAGGCGATGTGGCCCATGGCATTGGTCAACTTGCCATCGGCGTTTGCACGTGCCCCCTGCGACTCTACCTGGCCTGCAGCCAATGAATAATCCAAACCGCCTTGACGCCCCATCATGTGCGCCTGCAATGTTTTGGTAGAAAACGAGCCCACCGATGCATTGACCTCAGCCTCTACACCTTCTTTTGTCGCACGCTTGGCTTGCAAATTGATTGACGCAAAATGATTGCCACTGATTTGATTTTGCGGACCCTTGTGAATGTCAACCTGCTTCACACCATTCAAAGGCAAGAGGTCCATCATGGGATGATTCCAAACGCCCATGTAGACGGGCACACCATCGACATAGGTTTTGATTTCACTGCCAGGGCGACTGGCACCCAAACCTCGAATGTAGACATTGCCACCTTGATCGCCGCTGTAAGAGCCCACCTCGTTGTAGCGAGAAATTTGCACACCCGGTGCCATGCGAAGCGCTGCAGCCAGATCCAAAGCACCAAGGTCTTTGATTTGCGCGTCTGACACGCGGGTTGAAAAACTGGAAAAGTCATCGACTTGATTGGCTTCAATGATGGGACTTGCGGTGACCAAGACATTGGTCGTGGCGAGTTGTTGTGCTTGAACAGATGCGCACGCCAAGAGGGCCAGGAAGGCCACGGGATGAAGGTGATTTTTTTGCATGGAAAACTTTGCGAGTGACTGCGTTATGCGACCAGGGCCACAGCTGCAGCCGAATGAACACGAATGCCTTAGCCTGCGCACATGCAGGCAAAGGTTCAAACCAGGGCTTGGGAAGCCTGGTGCGTTACAGGTGGGAGTGGGGTGGCCCGCGCGAAGGCAAGGGCGGTGCTGTGGCCGACGCAATGTGTGCCGCTGCAATTGGGTGCAGGGCATGCGCCAAAGCTGAGAGTTTTTCGAAATATGCCGTCAAGGGCGGAGGCGGCGCACCCACAGAAGCACACAGTGGGCAGTCCATGTTGGCGAAGGCTTTGAGTCCGTCATCTTCACCACTGGCGTCGACCATTTTCATCAAACCGCCAGACGCACAAATCATTTGCATGCCGTCTGGCTTGATGATGGTGGAGGCGATTGCAGAACCCAAGAACAAGGCAAACCACACCAACACCAGTTTGGCGATGAGTTTGGATGTGCGCAGATTTTGCATGTTGGCGATTATGGCAAAAAATAAAGCCTTTTCCAAATCGCCAGAAAACAGCAAGCTCAGGCCATCAATCTAGCGCCGATATCGCCGCGCTAGAGGGATAAAAAAGCGTTGCTCTTTTTTGCAAAGAGGGATGCTTTATCTGGCCAAGGTGGAACTTTTTGAAAGAGAGGACTGACTGCTCAACTGTGGACAGGCGGAAGATTTCTGAACGCCTATTTTGAATTTTCTTTCATGAAATCAAGCGTGCTTTTGAGAGCGTCCTTCGTCACCATTTCGTTGTAGATGTACTCTTGATTGCACACTGAACAATCCCAAGAATGTGAGGCTTCGTAGACTTTTCGGACCACACGAGGACTTAAATTTTCAGCCTTTTGCACTTGTGGCAAGACTCGTTCGTATCTTTGGGTTTGATCATCTTTTCCGATCAAGGCTAGGACTGGATGGCTTGCACCGTGAAAATACTTAACCGGATAGCCATCGACATTGCCCGGAAAATCCCAAACGCCATAATGAGAAATGCCAGCATTCACAGCCCCCGTTGCAGACAAATAAGAAGCCCAATAACCACCGTTTGAAAAGCCAACTGCAAAAATATTGGATGCATCAACCCGTCCGTCTGCTTTCATCAATTGAACAATTTCGCTTAACTCTCGTTCTATATTGTTACGATAGCGAGTCCATGTTTGAAATCGAGTTGCAGTCGTAATGCCATATCGCTTGAAAAAGTCTGGCGTATAAACCACATAGCCTGCATCGACATATGGCTTGACCTTGTTGCTGACACTTTTGTAGCCTCCGCTGGTGTGCAACAAAATGATGGCTGGCGAGGCTTTGTCTGCTGCTGGGTAGTGTTTATCAAAATAAATAGGTTCAGCGTGCAGACCCGTTGCAATGAATAAAACCACACACGCAAAAAACCGATTCATTTCGTTTTCCTTTCGAAACCCTTCAATCCAAAACAACGCTTGAACTGTTGGTTTGCCAGAGTTTCTGCAGCTATAGGTGTTGAGCTAAGCGCATTTCTAGCGACCTTGATCAGTCGGTCAGACTGATCGCACTGGCGGGTCATAACCTAGCTCATCATAAACCGCCTAAGTTTTTGATGGGCATTCAAATCTAGCACCTGGATTTCTCAGCGGAAAAAGCAGTCATAAATTCAACGACGAAGTTGCAGTCATCGTCCTGCAACACGCTCATGTCACCCATGGCAACCGGCGCTATATAGCCTCGAATAACTTGCAAACCAGCAATGCGTTCATCAATTTTCGACAACACTTCTCCCGCCAGTAGCTGTAACGCTTGTTCATCGAGGACACCTTGATCGCGATCAAACAGAAGGAGTGCGATTTCTGCCAGCGTGAGGCCGAGTTCCTTCAGATGCAGTATGGCCCTGAGCCGGTCCAGCGTTTCGCTGCCATATTGGCGATAGCCAGCTTCCGTTCTGCTCTGGGGTGCAATCAGCCCTTCTTCTTCATACAAGCGCAATTGACCACGGGTCACGTTGGCCGCCTTGCACAAGGCGCTGGTCGTCTGCAAAGTCTTGAAAGCCTTTACGGGCATTACGCTTTTCATATTTTGTTTGTTTCCGGTGATTGAGAGCAGGCGCGCATTCCTGAAGCCTGCGTCAGGGCCGTTAAGCCAGATTAAGTTCGAGGCGGCCTAGACGACTACATAGCCGTCAACACATGTTAAACCTGGCGCTTGGGTACCAGGTCAAGTGTTTGTGTGCGCCAAATCAAGGCAAAGAAATGTCTTGACCTGGCACCTTTCTACCGGGTTTTTAATCTCTGAATCGACAAAACGACCATGGAAATTAATCTTGACCACACTATCAACAACCAACAAAACCGCGCTCATCACTGGCGCTTCATCAGGTATCGGCATGGCGCTAGCCCACCAATTTGCGCAAGATGGCTATCAGCTCGTGCTGGCAGCTCGGGGCGTGGCCAAAATGCAGGCCTTGGCCGATGAGCTGCAACGTAAGTTTAAGGTTGCCGTCACTGTCATTGGCGCGGACTTGCAAACCAATGATGGTGCCGCACAGCTGCACGCCGATATCAAAGCGCGGGGTATCGTGCTGAACGTGCTGGCGAACAACGCTGGGTACGGGGCCTTTGGCGAGTTCAAGGACTCTGCACTCACGTCTGAGCTGGCCATGATGCAGCTCAACATGAACACAGTCGTTGTACTAACCAAACTGTTTCTGCCCGATCTCTTGGCGACGCGCGGCAAAATTCTCAACACGGCCTCCACAGCGGCCTTTCAGCCAGGCCCCTACATGGCGGTGTACTACGCCACCAAATCTTTCGTTCTTAGCTTTTCGGAAGCTATTGCATCCGAGCTGGAAGACACTGGCGTCACCGTCACTGCGCTGTGCCCCGGCCCGACAGCCTCGGGCTTTCAGGACAAGGCTGATCTTGGAAACTCAGCCCTGATTAAAGGCAAGAAACTTCCCACGTCCGAGGAAGTTGCTGCATTGGGTTACCGCGCAATGCAACGCGGACAGCGCGTCTACATCCCTGGCTTCGTCAATTGGGCGATGGCCCAAAGCATGCGCTTCACACCGCGCAATCTGGCCACTAAAGTGGTGAAAATTTTGACCAGACCTATCTCATAAGGACAACACCATGATTAACAACATGAACAGCTACTTCGTCGCAGAGAAGCAAGAGAGCGTGATTTTTATTGCGGTTGGCCTTCTGGCCTTAGGTATCAGCGTCTGGCTATGGGTGAATGGGCACCGCCTGAAGTCTATGGTCTATCCGCTGGTGGTCATTGGTTTGATGCAGATAGTGGTGGGTGGCACCGTATACCTCCGCACCGACTCGCAGGTGTCAACCTTGAGCGCACAGCTGCAGTTGAACCCTTCGGTACTAAAAGCCGAGGAAACCACCCGCATGCAGACCGTCATGAAAAACTTTTCAATCTACAAAGGGATCGAAGTACTGCTTCTGATCATCGGTGTCGGGATGATTGCCTTTTTGCAGCACCACGACATGGCAGCGGGCATTGGCGTCGGGCTCGTATTGCAGACTGCGATCACTCTAGCGTTGGACATTTTTGCTGAGGCCAGAGGTGCAGACTACTTGTCAGCGGTACAAAGTATGGCAATCTGAGAAAACGCGCAACCAAACCGTTCGCGCAACTTGGAATCAGTTCGAAATAGTCTTGGCGGAGAGGGAGGGATTCGAACCCTCGGTGATGTTGCCACCACGCCTGATTTCGAGTCAGGTACATTCGACCACTCTGCCACCTCTCCTACACTCACCTTTGCGGCTGGTCACTGCCGCAAATTCTATCAGCGCGCTGAATTAAAAATTCAGGCGCGCAATTCTGTGATGCCGCCCATGTAAGGACGCAAGACTTCAGGCACAGTGACCGATCCGTCTGCGTTTTGATAATTCTCCAGCACAGCCACCAACGCACGGCCCACAGCCAAGCCTGAACCGTTCAAGGTGTGCACCAACTCGTTCTTGCCTTGCGCATTTTTGAAACGCGCTTGCAAACGACGTGCTTGGAAAGCTTCACAGTTAGAGCAAGAACTGATCTCGCGATAGGTACCTTGTGCAGGCACCCACACTTCTAGGTCATAGGTTTTGGTAGCGCCAAAACCCATGTCACCCGAGCACAACAACATGACGCGGTAAGGCAAGCCCAACTTTTGCAAAATGGCTTCTGCATGGCCTGTCATTTCTTCCAGCGCTTCGTAGCTTTTCTCTGGGTGAACAATTTGCACCATCTCTACTTTGTCGAATTGATGCTGACGAATAAGACCTCGCGTGTCACGGCCTGCACTGCCTGCTTCTGATCGGAAACAAGGTGTATGGGCTGTGAGCTTCATGGGCAAATCGGACTCGGCCAACACCTCATCTCGCACCACATTGGTCAAGGTCACCTCTGAGGTGGGAATCAAATACAGCGCTTGCGTGTCAGCACCCTCTTCGGCATCTTGGCCACCTTTTTTGGCAGCAAACAAATCGCCTTCAAACTTAGGCAACTGGCCAGTGCCACGCAATGTTTCTGCATTCACCACGTAAGGGGTGTAGCACTCGGTGTAACCATGGGCTTGCGTTTGGGTGTCCAACATGAACTGCGCCAGCGCGCGGTGCATGCGCGCAATTTGGCCGCGCATGAACGTAAAGCGTGAGCCTGACAATTTGATGCCGGTGTCGAAGTCGAGTCCGAGCTTTTCGCCAATGTCGACGTGGTCGCGCACTTCAAAGTCGAAGGTTTTGGGTCCTTTGCCGTCGACACTCCACTTGCGCACTTCTACGTTGCCATGTTCGTCAGCGCCCACAGGCACGCTTTCGTGGGGCAAGTTGGGAACCGCCAACAGCATGTCTTGCAGTTCAGCTTGCAAGGCTTCCAAACGAACGGCCGAAGCATCGAGCTCTGTTTTGATGCTGGCCACATCGGCCATGACTTGGTCGGTGCTTTCGCCTTTGGATTTCAACATGCCAATTTGCTTGGACAGGTTGTTGCGTTGGCTTTGCAGTTCTTCGGTGCGTGTTTGCAAAGTTTTGCGCTCGGTTTCCAACGCACGGAACTTTTCCACATTCAGAAATGCTTGTGGATTTTTACGAGTTTCTAGACGCGCGACAGCCACGTCGAGGTCTTTTCGGAGTAAGAGAATGTCTAGCATGGTCAGATTGTAGTTTTAAGCCCTTTGGGCAACGGAAATTGAATGTGTTCGGTGACGCCGTCTAATTTGCGAATGGAGGTGGCGCCCAAGGCACGAAGTCGTTCAATGACTTCTTTCACCAGCACTTCAGGGGCGGATGCACCTGCCGTAAGTCCCACACGGTGCTTGCCTGCAAACCACTCATCTTGGAGTTCGGCGGCACTGTCAATCATGTAGCTGTCGGCGCCCAAGCGTGAGCCCAGTTCGCGCAGACGGTTGCTGTTGGAACTGGTGGGACTGCCCACCACAATCAGCACGTCCACTTGCGGGCTGAGCAACTTGACCGCATCTTGTCTGTTTTGGGTGGCGTAGCAAATGTCTTGCACTTTGGGCTCGCGCACTTGAGGGAATCGCTTCTTGACGGCGCTCAAAATCTCGGCCGCATCGTCTACGCTCAAAGTGGTTTGTGTCACCACACCCAATAACTGGGTTTGCGCTGGGTTGACTTTGGCCACATCGGCCACGTCTTCCACCAAGTGAATGCCATCGGGCAATTGGCCCATGGTGCCTTCCACTTCAGGATGGCCTTTGTGACCAATCATGATGAATTCGTAGCCTTCTTTGTGCAGCTTGGCCACTTCCACATGCACCTTGGTGACCAAAGGACAGGTGGCGTCAAAAATTTGAAATCCACGTGCTTCAGCTTCGTGCTGAACGGCCTTGCTTACGCCGTGCGCACTGAAAATAAGGGTGGCACCGGGCGGCACATCGTTCAGATCTTCAATGAAGATGGCGCCCTTTTGTTTCAAGTCGTTGACCACATAGGTGTTGTGCACAATTTCGTGCCGCACATAAATGGGTTTGCCAAACTTGGCAATGGCGGCTTCCACAATCTCAATGGCGCGGTCGACACCGGCACAGAAGCCCCGTGGTTCAGCCAATAAAACTTCTTGCACGCCCATGATCATGTCGCCAGTTGTGTTGCGATTCAAATTACAAAATGCCGATGATGTGAACTTCAAACGTGACTGGCTGTCCTGCCAATGGATGATTGAAGTCAAACAGCACCGCACCATCTTCGGCCACTTGCATGACAGCGCCGGCATAAGTGCCGTGGCCATCGGGCGTGGGAAACTGCACCACGTCACCGGGCACATAGTGTTCTTGCGCGGCACCCAACTGGGCCAGCAACTTGCGCGCCACCCACTGCTGCATGTCTGGATTGCGGTCACCAAAGGCAACGCCAGCAGCCAACTCAAAGGTGGTGCGCACGCCCTCCTCCAAGCCCATCAAACACGCTTCCATGCCAGGTGACAACTCACCTGAGCCCAGAGACAGGGTGGCAGGTTTGTCCTCAAAGGTGTTGATGAGGGTGCCTTGTGGCCCTGCCAAACGGTAGTGCAGCGTCAAAAAGGATCCGGCTTGTACGGTGGTCATAGGTGTGTCAATGCAGGTAGGGGGCAATTCAATGCAGGCCAATGAAAATCAAAGCACCGCCAAAGGCGCGCTGAGGGCACAGACTTGAAGTGTCCAGCCCCTCATTGTAAAAAGCTTCTTGGCCTTTGGCCGGGAAATGCGCTTCAAAGGGGCATTTATCTGAAAGAACTGGCCCATGAAACTGCAAGAAATCCCACCTGACACCCGTCCTCGCGAAAAAATGCTGGCCAGAGGGCCTGGCGCCCTCAGTGATACCGAGCTATTGGCGCTGCTGCTCAGAACCGGTGTGGCTGGGCGCAATGTACTGCAATTGGCACAAGACATGCTGCTGGCCAGCGGCGGTTTGGCCAACTTGCTCATCACCCCGTCTTACCAGCAAGGGCACGTCAAAGGGCTGGGGCCTGCCAAACAAACCGAGCTGTTGGCCGTGATGGAATTGGCCAGACGGGCCATGTCGCAGCAACTCCAAAACCGCGAAGTGATGCAGAACGCCGCCAGTGTGCAGCTGTATTTGCAAATGCACATGGCACACAAAAACCATGAGGTCTTTGCCATGATGTTTTTGGATGCGCAACACAAACTGCTGTGCCTAGAAACTCTGTTTCGCGGCACTTTGAACCAAACCAGCGTCTACCCCCGAGAAGTGGTCATGCGGGCACTTCACCATCACAGCGCCGCTGTGGTTTTGGCGCACAACCATCCCAGCGGCTCGGTCCTGCCCAGCCCCGCCGACTTGCACCTCACGCACACGCTCAAATCCACACTGGCCATGGTGGACGTCAAGGTGCTGGACCATGTCATCGTTGGGCCAGGCCAGGCCTTCTCCATGGCAGAGCAGGGTGTTTTGTAAAAGACACCTCAAAGGGCCTTGGCTTGTGGCAACATTGGCTTGTGAAATTTCAATCGCTTCAAGATCTCAAACACGTGCAAAAGCAAATCGCCGAGGCGCAAGCCAAAGCGGTTGCCGAGGCGGCTGCGCGAGCAGAAGCCAAGCGCAAAGCGGAAGCCGATCAAAACCTGTTTACGCGTGCCATTGGCGTAAAGCACTTCCCCAACACTGCCAGTGCCCGATGCGACCATAGCTCCGGGTCGACCGCCGTGAGCGGCCAGCAGTGCGGTGTAGGCGTCACTCTCCAACGCGATGCGGGCGAAACCCGGGTTCATGACCAAAAAGCGGTCGCGCCGTGGCAGGTTACTGATGCCGGAGAGGCCCGCACCCATCGCGCATTCAGACCAACTGGGGGTGGATTGCCCCACGCTATGAAAGGCGGCTTGTATGGCGCTCAGTATGTGCTCCCATGCAGCCTCGACGCCCTGGCCTAGGGCGGATGGACCCGCACTTCCCTGTGCCAGCAACGTACCCGAGCGGTCAGCAATCCGAACCCGCGTCCCGGTACCGCCTCCGTCCACTCCAATCAAATACGCAATCATGGAGCAAATGTACCATACCAATTTAATACCAATTACAGGCTGATACGCAGAGTCTGGCCTAGCCGGGCAGATGGGCCCGCGTCCAGCGCACGATGTCGGCCGCGCCCATGGCACCGGCCTGACGCGCCACTTCGCGGCCGCCGACAAACAGGGCCAGGGTGGGAATGCTGCGGATGTTGAAACGCGAGCCCAGATTCTGCTGGGCTTCGGTGTCCACCTTGGCCAGCCGCACTGCCGGCTCCAGTTGGGCGGCGGCCTGCTCGAAGGCTGGCGCCATCTGGCGGCAGGGGCCACACCAGGGCGCCCAGAAGTCCACCAGCACCGGGATCTGGCTGCGCTGGATGTGGCGCTCGAAACTGGCCTCATCCAGCATCACTGAATGGGCGTTGAACAGCGGTTTATGGCAACTGCCGCAGTCGGGCGCGCTGGTCAGTTGGGCTGACTGCACGCGGTTGGTGGTGTGGCAGTGCGGGCAAACGATGTGCAGGGCTTCGGT
>ERZ1034363.509-NODE-509-length-26656-cov-8.124497_pt1 | contig 26656 bp, 21 predicted proteins | sample MGYA00520616_ERZ1034363 | MGnify/ENA primary metagenome ERZ1034363 (study PRJEB33736, sample SAMEA104284506) | Azolla filiculoides | biome: Urban; feature: Water surface; material: Ditch water | place: Netherlands | collected 2015-10-28 | depth 0-0.1 m ... | reverse complement strand
GCGGGCCGCAAGGCGTTGCTGGCCCGTGGCGACAACGAAGTCGGCCCCTACCAAAGCCCCATGGAAGATGGCATGCAACACTTCCACGAGTGGTACCGCAGCCAAATGAAGACCCTCTGAGCCGAAAGAACCGATGCAAGCTTCCTGGATGATCCTTGCGTCGCTTTTTTTTGCAACCATGAGCGTCTGCATCAAATTTGCGGCGACGCACTTCGACACTTTTGAGCTGGTTTTTTATCGGGGCTTGATTGGCATGGCCTTCATGGCCTCGTTGTGCAAGATGCAAAACGTGTCACTGCGCACCGCCATCCCCATGATGCATGTCTGGCGCTCCATCATTGGTGTGGCCTCGCTGTCTGCCTGGTTTTATGCCATCGCCCATTTGCCACTGGCCACCGCCATGACGCTCAACTACATGAGCGGCGTGTGGGTGGCGGCCTTTTTGATTGGCGGCACCTTGGTCATGGGCCGCTTGCAAGACGCCACCAAACAAGGCCCCATTGTTCTGACCGTGATTGCGGGCTTCAGCGGTGTGGTCATGATCTTGCGCCCCACCATCGAACAAAACCAGCTGTTTGCAGGCGTCATTGGCTTGCTTTCGGGCTTGGGCGCAGCTCTGGCCTATATGCAAGTGGCGGCATTGGGGCGCTTGGGAGAGCCCGAATCACGCACCGTTTTTTACTTCTCGATCGGCACCACCGTCGTCGGGGGTATCGCGATCTTTTTCACAGGCGCAAGTGCCTGGACCTGGCCTGAAGCCTTTTGGCTGCTGCCCATTGGCGTGCTGGCCGCATTGGGTCAGCTGTGCATGACCAAGGCCTACAGCAGAGGCTCCACCATGGTGGTGGCCAACTTGCAATATTCAGGCATCGTGTTTGCTGCGCTTTATGGCCTTTTCTTGTTTGGCGACCAAATTCCGCTGATGGGCTGGGCAGGCATGGCGCTCATCATCGCCAGCGGCATTGCCTCTACCGTGCTGCGCAACCGTGCCCTGCCGCAGGCCCCAGCAGAAGAACACTGACCGAGGAAAACCATGAACCCCACATTCGTCACTTCGTCGACTTCACTCCCCCCCGAAGGGGCTGAGCCCTCCTTGCGGCAGCCCGGCGCAGGGCAAGCCATGTACAACTTGCTCATCACGTCCACCCAGTTACAGGAACTTCAGCGCCAAGGCACCCCTTGCGCAGTGCTGGACTGCAGTTTTGACCTGATGAAGCCTGAGCTGGCCGATGGCTTGTTTGCGGCCGAACACATCTTGGGCGCCAGGCATGCCCATCTGGACCGGCACTTGAGCACGCACAACGCAGACGAAGCGGTCAATGGTGGCCGCCACCCTTTGCCGCGAAGAGAGATCGTCGCGCAATGGCTGGGCAGTCTGGGTATCCACAACGGCATGCAAATCGTGGTGTATGACCGCAACAAAGGTCATTACTGCGGCCGCTTGTGGTGGATGCTCAAATGGCTGGGGCACGAAGCCGTGGCCGTGCTGGACGGTGGCCTGCAGGCTTGGGAAGATGCTGGTGGCGCGATGGCCTCTGGGCCTGAGGCGTCGACCGCGCCCGCACTCTTTGCGTTGAACGAGCCGCTGCGCCAACTGGTGCTGACCGAAGCCGTCGTGGCCGATTTGGGACGCCCACATCAAACCATCATCGATGCTCGAGCCGGTGCGCGCTACCGGGGCGAAATGGAACCACTCGATCCGGTGGCAGGCCACATACCCGGGGCATTGAACCGCCCCTTCACCGACAACTTCACCGAAGACGGTCGCTTCAAAAACCCGGAACAGCTCAGAGCCGAATGGAGCCGCGTGCTCGCAGGCCGCCCAGCCAGCAGCGTGGTGCACCACTGCGGCAGTGGCGTGACAGCCACCCCCAATGTGTTGGCGATGGAGTTGGCCGGCTTCGGACCCACCGCTTTGTATGCCGGCAGCTGGAGCGAATGGAGCCGCACGCCCGAATTGCCATGCGCCCAAGGCTGAGTCATTTCCAGGGTCAGTGCTGATGCCCCCCCAGGGCGCTGACCAACACCACCATGCCAATGCCCACACTCAACCAGATGATCTGGGCCGCAGTCTCACGCGCAGACAGTCGCTTTTGCAATTGAGGAATCAGATCGGCCAGGGCCACATACACAAAGCTGCTGCTGGCCACGACAAGAAAATACGGCAGCCAGTCGTGCAAAGCGTCGACCAGCACATAACCCACCGCGCCACCCAACGCGGTGATGGCCCCAGCCATGGACACCTTGAGGATGGCCGCCTTACGGCTGCTGCTGCCCTGGCGTAAAACCGCCAGATCGCCCATGTGGTGAGGGATTTCGTGGGCCAACACGGCCAGCGCAGCAATCACACCCAAGCGCATGTCGGCCATGAAGGCCGACGCAATCAGGATACCGTCACCAAAACAATGCACGCTGTCGCCCGCCAACACGGCCCACTGCCCCCGGGGTGGTTCGGCGTCCGTGTGGGGGCCGTGCGCATGCGCGTGTTCATGAACGGCGGGGTGCGCATGCCCATGGTCGTGGCCATGCCCATCATCGTGTCCATGTCCATGTTCATGCCCGTGGTGCCAGAGTTCGGCCTTGTCGAGCAAAAAGAAAAACAGCAAGCCGACCAACAAAGTCAGGAACAGCTCGTGCGCACCGGCCTCGCTCTCAAAGGCCTCGGGCAAAAGGTGCAAGAACGAGGTCGCCATCAACGCACCCGCAGCCAGGCTCAGCATGTGCTGGGTGTAGCGGCTCAAAACACCAAAACTCAGCCATGCGGCCAGCCAGACACTGCCAATGCCGGCCACCAAGGTACCCATCAAAATCGCCAATAAAGTCATCTTTGTTCCCGGAATGCTTGGCACCCCAACACAAACCGCCCCGAAGGGCGGTTTTCAAGAGCTCACGCCCAAAGGGCGCTCACGCTGTCAAAAAATCAGGCCACGCCGTTGCGCTTGAGCCAAGCCAGCAAGCGCTGCCAACCGTCGTCTGCCGCCGCCTTGCGGTAGCTGGGCCGGTAGTCGGCATGGAACGCGTGCGGAGCCTCAGGATAAACCACAAACTCGCTGGCTTTGGCCGCTGCTGGCCCTTGAGCCAGTTCAGCCTTCATCTTATCAACCGTGTCAAGGGGGATGCCCGTGTCTGCCGCCCCATACAAGCCCAGCACAGGGGCCTTGAGGCTGCCCACCAAAGCCAAGGGGTGCGAAGGATTTTGCGGCGTGGTGTTGCCCACCAAGCGGCCATACCAAGCCACGCCCGCCTTGAGCTTGGGCTGGTGAGCCGCATACAACCAAGTGATGCGACCACCCCAGCAAAAACCGGTGATGGCCAGTTTGTCGGCGTTGCCGCCATTGGCCGCCGCCCAAGCCACGGTGGCGTCCAAATCACCCATCACTTGCGCATCAGGGACCTTGGAGATGACTTCAGCCTGCAATTTGGCAATTTCGCCATAGGCACTGGCATCGCCCTGGCGCACGAACAACTCGGGGGCAATGGCCAGATAACCCGCTTGAGCCAAACGGCGCGTGACGTCGGCAATGTACTCGTGGACACCAAAAATCTCGGAGATCACCAGCACCACGGGCAAACCCGTTTTGCCAGCCGGGGCGCTGCGGTAGGCGGGCATTTTGAAACCATTGACGTCAATGGTCACCTCGCCCGAGACCAAACCCGTGACAGGGGTTTTGATGGCTGTTTGCGCCATGATCGGCATGGCGGAGGCGGCATAGCCAACCCCAAAAGCTGCTTTCAAAGCCGTGCGGCGTGTGGCCACAGCGTCACCCGCGCGTCCGCCCAGCAGGGCTTGCGTGTCTTCAATCAGATCGTGGTTCAAGGGAGGTCTCCTCAATCAAGCCATAAAAAGGACTTCATCTTGGCACAGTCGCTTCAGGCTTGCACAGAGGCGGCGAATTAAACTGCCGCCATGTCCGAATCCGCCCTGCCTGTCCTGTACTCGTTTCGCCGTTGCCCCTATGCCATGCGGGCGCGGCTGGCTTTGCACGTCAGCGGGGTGGCGTATGAGCACCGGGAAGTGGTGCTGAAGCACAAACCAGCCCATATGTTGGCCTTGTCACCGAAAGGCACCGTCCCTGTTTTGTGGCTGCCCGCGCCTGTGAATGCTCAAGTGCTGGAACACAGTCTGGACATCATGCTGTGGGCTCTGGGTCAGCACGACCCGCTGGGCTGGCTGCCCAAAACGGATGAGGCCCTGGCTCAAGCGCTTGCGACGATCGCGCACAACGACGGCCCCTTCAAACACCATCTGGACCGCTACAAATACCCCAACCGCTTTGGGCTGGAAAGCGGCGTTGACGACCGGAATGAGGCGGCGACTTGGTTGCACACGCTGGATGGGCGGCTTCGCGCACAGCCTTTTTTGGCTGGCAAGCACTTCGGCCTGGCCGATGCCGCCATCGCCCCTTTTGTCAGGCAATTCGCCCACACCGATCCCGTCTGGTTTGCTGCGCAGCCCTGGAGAGCTTTGGCCCTTTGGCTGGCCGAGTTTGAGGCCTCCGCACTTTTCGAGACCATCATGCAAAAGCATCTGCCTTGGCCCGACGGCCAAGCCTCGTAAAAACAGGCACAAACACGCCCAGCAACAAAGATCGCCATACCCGCGCATGCGGGTAGCCATTGCAACCGAAGGCATGGACCCCCGATCGGGTCGGGGGTGACACGTGAGGGTCGGGGGTGACACGTGAGGGTCAGGGCAAGCCGTCATTTCTGTCATGCCCGCGCATGCGGGTAGCCATGCTCGCTTGACTGTGGAGCCCGTCAACAGCACTGCAGGTTCACACACATGGACACCCGGTCAAGCCGGGTGTGACGCAATGGGGCGGGTCAGTGGGCCTGTTCCCAGTTGGGCCCAAAGCCCACTTCGGCCAACAACGGCACCTTCAAATCGGCCACGCCCGCCATGATGCGCGGCACTTCGGTGCGCACCCATTCGATTTCGGATTCAGGCACCTCGAACACCAGTTCGTCATGCACCTGCATGATGACCTTGGTGGCCTTGCCTTGTTCGTCGAGCGCTTTTTGCACCGCGACCATGCTCAGCTTGATCAGGTCGGCGGCTGTGCCCTGCATGGGTGCGTTGATGGCGGCACGCTCGGCCCCAGCGCGGCGCGGGCCATTGGGGCTGTTGATCTCGGGCAGCATCAGGCGGCGGCCAAACACGGTTTCCACATAACCCAGCGCCTTGGCCTGTTCGCGGGTGGCGTCCATGTAGTGTTTGACACCCGCAAAACGCTCAAAGTAGCGGGTGATGTAGTTTTTGGCGGCGGTGTTGTCGATGCCCAAGGCCTTGGCCAGACCAAACGCGCTCATGCCGTAAATCAGGCCGAAGTTGATGGTTTTTGCGTAGCGGCGCTGCTCGCTGCTCACGGTGTCGGGCGTGGCGCCAAACACTTCGGCGGCCGTGGCCTTGTGCACGTCCAGCCCTTCATGAAAGGCCTTGAGCAAGGCCGCGTCGTCACTCAGGTGCGCCATGATGCGCAGCTCGATCTGGCTGTAGTCGGCGCTGGCAATCACGCAGCCTGCGGGGGCCACAAAGGCCTCGCGCACCTTGCGGCCTTCGGCGGTGCGCACCGGGATGTTTTGCAGGTTCGGCTCGTTGCTCGACAAGCGACCTGTGACGGCCACCGCCTGCGCGTAATGCGTGTGCACCCGGCCCGTGCGCGGCAAAGCCAGTTGCGCCAGCTTGTCGGTGTAAGTGCCTTTGAGCTTGGCCAGGCTGCGGTGCTCCAGGATGCGGGCGGGCAGCGGGTAGTCCTCGGCCAGTTTTTCGAGCACCTCTTCGTCGGTGCTGCGTGCGCCCGTGGCGGTTTTCTTGACAACGGGCAGGCCCAGCTTGTCAAAAAAGATCTCGCCCAACTGCTTGGGGCTGGCCAGGTTGAAGGGCTGGCCTGCAATGTCGTAGGCCTCGGTTTCGAGCTGCACGATGCGCTCACCCAGTGCCTGGCTTTGCGCGGCCAGTGTGGGCGCGTCGATCAGCACGCCGTTGCGCTCGATGCGGTACAGCGATTCGCTGGTGGCAATTTCGAGTTCGTACACATACTTCAGGCCCGCATGCGCCTCGATCTGCGGCCACAAAGCCAAATGCACGTCCAGGCACTGGTCCGAGTCTTCGCACGAATAATGCGCGGCCTTGTCCACGTCCACCTGTGCAAACGGGATCTGGTGCGCGCCCTTGCCACACAGGTCTTCGTAGGTCACGCCCCGGCGGCCCACATGGCGCTCGGCCAGGCTGCTCAGGCCGTGCGGCTTGTGCACTTCGAGCACATAGCTTTCCAGCATGGTGTCGTGGGCGTAGCCTTGCACCTCGATGCCGTGGTTGGCGAACACATGGCGGTCGTATTTGATGTTCTGACCCAGCTTGTGGCGGGCCGGGTTTTCGAGCCAGGGCTTGAGCTTGGCCAGCACATCGGCCAGCGGCAATTGCTCGGGTGCGCCCGGGCCGTTGTGGGCCAGCGGAATGTAGGCCGCCTCGCCGGGCGTGACGCTGAGCGAAATGCCGACAATCTCGGCGCGCATGGCATCCAAAGAAGTGGTTTCGGTGTCGATGGCGGTGAGCGGGGCTTGCTCGATGCGGGCCAACCAAGTATCGAACGCGGCCCAGTCGAGCACCGTGTTGTATTTCAAATCGCCTTGCACGGCGCTAGCGGCACTGTCCAACTCGGGCAGAGCCGGGGCCGCTTCCGCCTCGTCGCCACCAAACAAATCCCCCATGCCCGTGTCTTTGGGCTTAGCCGCTTTGGCTTTGGCCACAGGCGCAGGCACAGCCCCACCCAGCGACTGCACCAGCCCTTTGAAGCCATAGGTCTGGTAAAAATCAAGCAGCTTGTCTTTGTTGGGCTCGTGCAGGTGCAAGCTGGCCAGTGAGGGCAAATCGGGCACCCAGCCGTTCAGGTCGCAATCGGTTTTCATGGTCACCAGCGCCCGGCCCTTGGGCAGCCAGTCCACCGCCTGGCGCAGGTTCTCGCCCGCCACGCCCTTGATGTCGTGGGCGTTTTCCATGAGCTTGTCGAGCGAGCCGTATTCCATCAGCCATTTGGCCGCCGTCTTGGGGCCGACCTTGGCCACACCGGGCACGTTGTCCACCGTGTCGCCCACCAGGGTTTGGTAGTCAATCATCAGCGACGGCGGCACGCCAAACTCGGCCGTCACACCCGCCACATCGCGCACCTTGCCGTTCATGGTGTCAATGATGGTGATGTGCTCGTTGACCAACTGGCTCAAGTCTTTGTCGCCGCTCGACACCGTCACGGTGATGCCCTGCTGCGCGGCCACATGGGCCAGCGTGGCGATCACGTCGTCGGCCTCCACACCGGGCACATCCAGCACCGTCCAGCCCATCAGGCGCACCAGTTCGTGGATCGGCTCGATCTGCGAGCGCAAATCGTCGGGCATGGGGCTGCGGTTGGCTTTGTATTCGGGGTAAAGCTCGTCGCGGAAAGTGGGGCCTTTGGCGTCGAACACGCAGGCCGCGTAAACGGTGGGCACATCTTTGCGCAGCCGCTCCATCATGTTGATCATGCCGCGAATGGCCCCGGTGGCGGGGCTCGCCGGGTCGCCCGGCACGGCCCGCAGATCTGGCATGGCGTGGAAGGCGCGGTACAGATAGCTGGAGCCATCGACCAGCAAGAGGGTCGGTTTGGAGGATTCGGGGGTGTTTTCGCTCATCCCCCGATTGTGTACCGGGTTGACACCCAAGTGACCAAGAAGGATTGGGGGCTGGGCCTGTGTCAGGGTGATGTGGCAAAGCGAAGCGCCTCTGAACCCTGGCACAGGCCCAGCCCCCAATCCCCACCACCGAAGCATGCAGGCCCAGCCACCCGATCTCCCCGCAAGCCTTGGGCAGACCCGGAAAGGGCTGACTGCGCTGGGCCTCAGAGGCGCTTCGCTTTGCCACATCGGCCCAGCGCAGTCAGCCCTTTGCAGGTCATTTGGGTCTTTTCGCCCTCTACAATCCTTGTTTTGCTCACCCAAGCCAGCCCAACTGGCGCTCTGAACCTCTTCCCATGGCGGTATTCACCGAAGTCACTCCCTCGCAGGCCGACAGCCTGATGCAGTCCCTGAACTTGGGGACCCTCACCGAATTGCGCGGCATCGAAGGCGGCATCGAGAACACCAACTACTTCGCCACCACCGACCAAGGCGAGTACGTGCTCACCTTGTTTGAGCGCCTGACGCAAGAGCAACTGCCGTTTTACCTGTACCTGATGAAGCATTTGGCGGGCCAAGGCATCCCGGTGCCCGACCCAGCGGCCAACCGCGATGGCGACATCCTTCACACCGTGAGCGGCAAACCTGCCGCCGTGGTCAACAAACTCGCGGGCAAAAGCCAGTTGCAGCCCCAAGTCGTGCATTGCGCAGCCGTGGGCGACATGCTGGCGCGGATGCACCTGGCCGGAGCTGACTACAACCGCAGCCAACCCAACTTGCGCGCCCTGCCCTGGTGGAACGAAACCGTGCCGGTGGTGCTGCCCTACCTCGATGAAGCCCAGGCCAGCTTGTTGCGCAGCGAACTGGCCTATCAAAACCACATCGCCAGTGGTGCCGCCTACGCCGCCCTGCCCCGTGGTCCGGTGCATGCCGACCTGTTCCGCGACAACGTGATGTTTGACGGCGATCAGCTGACCGGCTTTTTTGACTTTTATTTTGCGGGTGTGGACACCTGGCTGTTTGACCTGGCGGTGTGCCTGAACGACTGGTGCATCGACTTGCCCAGCGGCATGCACGATGCCGAGCGCGCACAAGCCATGGTCCGCGCCTACAACCAGGTGCGCCCCTTGAGTGCCGCCGAGCGCGAATTGTGGCCTGCCCTTTTGCGTGCAGGGGCTTTGCGGTTCTGGATCTCGCGTTTGTGGGACTATCACCTGCCCCGCGAAGCTTCCATGCTCAAGCCCCACGACCCGACGCACTTCGAGCGCGTTTTGCGTGGCCGTATCGACCACCCTGTCCTGGCCTCTAGCCTCACCTGACACCATGAACCTGCAAATCGTTCCCGCACGCACCGGCCTGCATTGGGCCACTCAAGGGGTACGCACGTTCTGGCGTCAGCCACTGGCCATGTCCGGACTGTTCTTTTTGTTCATGGCCACGGTGTCGGTGGTGTCGATCGTGCCCTTCATCGGAAGCGCCTTGGCCCTGATGGTGCTGCCTGCGCTGACACTGGGCATGATGGCCGCGACACAAACGGCCGTTCTGGGCAAGTTTCCGATGCCCAGCATTTTGTTTTCTGCATTGAAAGCAGGCCCCCAACGCAAAACCATGCTCCACCTGGGTGGCTGGTATGCCACGCTGTTTTTAGGCGTGATGGTCGTCTCGATGCTCGCGGACGGCGGAACTTTTGCCAAAGTTTATTTTGGGGGTGCGGCCATCACGCCAGAAGTGGTCAACACCGAATCGTTCCAGTTGGCCTTGTGGGTGTCCATGGTCCTGTACATCCCGGTCTCCATGATGTTTTGGCACGCCCCAGCCTTGGTCTATTGGCACGGCTTGCCCGCAGGCAAGAGCCTGTTTTTCAGCCTGGTGGCTTGCTGGCGCAACTTGAAGGCATTTGCCGTTTACCTGTTGGTTTGGATCGGCATTTTTACCGGTGCAGGCATCGTCGCTTTGCTCATCGCCAGCCTTTTGGGCGACCCTCAATTGATGATGGCCGTTCTCATGCCCATGGCCTTGATGGTGACCGCGATGTTCTTCACATCGATGCTGTTCACCGTGCAAGACTGCTTCAGCGTCAGCGAGCCCGCCTGACCACGTCCCGCAACGGCCCATCCGGGCCGGTTGCGGTCGTCAAGCTCAATGATGGTGCCCGTGCGCACCATGTGCGTGTCGGTGGGTGATCTCTTCGGCAGAGGCTGCACGCACTTCCTGCACCGTCAAAGTCAGCGTCAGGTGCTGTCCAGCCCAAGGGTGGTTGCCGTCCAGAATGACTTGATCGCCCTTGATCTTGACCACCGTGAACACCTGCTCCTGACCATCCTCTGCACGACCGCGCAGCTGGCCGCCCACTTTCACGCCAGGTGGGAAATCCTTTTTGGAGATGGTTTGCACCAGCGTCTCGTCGCGCTCACCAAAAGCATCGGCCGGGGCCAGCTTGAGCGTGGTGGTGAAGCCCACTTCCTGGCCTTCCAACGCTTCTTCGATTTTGGGAAAAGTGTTGTCGTAGCCGCCGTGCAGGTAAGCCGTGGGCTCTTGCGTCTTGTCGAGCAACTGGCCTTGGGCGTTCACCACTTTGTGGTGCATCGTGACAACGGTGTCTTGGGTGATTTTCATGGTGGTTCTTTCTGAAGGAAATGAATTGGGTATGCGCTTGAATGGCCTCACACCACAGTGAGTTTGGCCACGCTCAGCGCCAGCCACTTGACGCCGTGGCGTGGGAAGTTGACCTGGGCACGGGCATCCGCGCCCACGCCTTCAACGGCCAAAACTTTGCCCTCACCAAACTTGGTGTGAAACACTTGTTTGCCGGCTGAGATGCCGTGTTCGGGCGCGGCTTTTTGCACCGGCACGGGTGGGCTTTTGTAGGTCTCGGTGCTCAGGCTGCTTTGCCCCCAGGCCGGGCGGGCATGGCGGTTTTGCGCCGGGGTCTGGCCCCAACTGTTGCCGGAAGCCCCGCCATGGCCACCACCCAAACCGCCTGCGCTGGCACCCAAATTGGCGAATCCGGCCCCTTTGGGCGTGATCCATTTCAGGCACTCTTCGGGCAGCTCGTCCAGAAAGCGGCTTTTCAGGTTGTAGCGGGTCTGTCCGTGCAGCATGCGCGTTTGCGAATGGCTCAGGTACAGGCGCTTGCGGGCGCGGGTGATGGCCACATACATCAGGCGGCGCTCTTCTTCGAGGCCGTCAAAATCGTTCATCGAGTTCTCATGCGGGAACAGGCCCTCTTCGAGGCCGGTGATGAACACCGCGTCAAACTCCAAACCCTTGCTGGCGTGCACCGTCATGAGCTGTACCGCGTCTTCACCGGCCTGGGCCTGATTGTCGCCAGCTTCCAGCGAAGCGTGCGTCAGGAAGGCCGCCAGCGGGCTCATGATCACGCCGTCTTCGCTGAACTCGTCGATCGTGCCCAAGTCTGATGCAGGCGCAGCGCTCAAGCCCTGGCTGGCTGGGCTTTGCCCCAGGCCAGAGGTGCCTTGCGGCAAAGCCACCGCGCTGCGTCCAAAGCCTTCTTGCGTGACAAAGCTCTCGGCCGCGTTGACCAATTCTTCCAAGTTCTCCACCCGGTCAGCGCCTTCTTTTTCGGCGCGGTAGTGGTTGACCAAGCCGGTCTTGTCCAACACCAGGTCAATGATCTCGCGCAGCGTCATGCCCTCGGTCTGCTCGCGCAACACATCGACCATGGCCACAAAGGCCGCCAGATTCGCCCCCGCCTTGCCGGTGGTGGCGCTCACGGCGTCGTGCAGCGAACAGCCTGCGGCGCGAGCGGCGTCTTGCAATTGCTCGATGCTGCGGGCCCCGATGCCACGCGGCGGAAAATTGACCACCCGCAAAAAGCTGGTGTCGTCGTTGGGGTTCTCCATCAGGCGCAAATAGGCCAGCGCGTGCTTGATCTCGGCGCGTTCAAAAAAGCGCAAGCCGCCATACACGCGGTACGGAAACCCGGCGTTGAACAGCGCGGTTTCCAGCACCCGGCTTTGGGCGTTGCTGCGGTACAGCAGCGCCACTTCCTTGCGCTCAAAACCGTCTTGCTTGACCAACTGGCGCAACTCGTCCACCAGCCATTGCGCCTCGGCAAAGTCAGACGGCGACTCCACCACCCGCACCGGCTCGCCAGCCCCTTGGTCTGTGCGCAGGGTTTTGCCCAAGCGGGTTTTGTTGTGGCTGATCAGGTGGTTGGCCGAGTCGAGGATGTTGCTGAAACTGCGGTAGTTTTGCTCCAGCTTGATCTGGTGCTTGACCTGGAACTCGCGCACAAAGTCGGCCATGTTGCCCACGCGGGCTCCCCGGAAGGCGTAAATGCTTTGGTCGTCGTCGCCCACAGCCAAGATGGCGCACTCACCCCCCTCGCCCGGCAGCCCGGCCAGCTGCTTGAGCCAAGCGTATTGCAGCTTGTTGGTGTCCTGAAACTCGTCCACCAGAATGTGGCGAAAGCGGCGGCGGTAATGCTCACGCACATGGGCGTTGTCGCGCAGCAGCTCATACGAGCGCAGCATCAGCTCGCCAAAGTCCACCACGCCTTCGCGCAGGCACTGCTCTTCGTAGAGCTGGTACAGCTCGACCTTGCGGCGGGTTTCATCGTCGCGCACCGGCACATCGCCCGGGCGCTGGCCGTCTTCTTTGCAGCCCGAAATGAAATACTGCACCTGCTTGGGCGGAAAGCGGTCTTCGTCCACATTGAACTGCTTGCACAGCCGCTTGACCGCCGACAGCTGGTCTTGCGTATCCAGAATCTGAAAAGTCTGCGGCAAACCCGCCAACTGAAAATGCGCCCGCAAAAACCGGTTGCACAGCCCGTGGAAGGTGCCAATCCACATCGCGTTCACATTGACCGGCAGCATGGATTGCAGGCGCAGCTTCATCTCTTTGGCGGCCTTGTTGGTGAAGGTCACCGCCAAAATACCGCCGGGCGAGACCTGTGAGGTTTGCAGCAGCCAAGCGATGCGTGTGGTCAGCACCCGCGTCTTGCCCGAACCTGCGCCCGCCAAGATCAGCGCGTGCTCTGGCGGCAGGGCCACCGCCCGGTGTTGCTCGTCGTTCAGTTGGGCAAGCAAAGGGGAGGAAGTGTTCAAGTAGGTGTCTGACAGCATAGGGGGAGATTGTAGGAAGTTACCGCCGTCAAAAACGTCCGTCTGATTGCCGTCAGACAATGCGGGTAGAATCAGATACCGGGCCCAAGATTCTTGCGCCCGGTTTTTTTTGCCCTGAACCTGCAACGGGTTCACCTCAGGGGCCAGAGAACCGGCCAAGCCAAGCGCTCATTCGTTCCTTTTAACGATTCCTTTTTGGAGCTTGGTTTTCTCATGGAAATTTTTGATTACGACAACATCCTGTTGCTGCCACGCAAATGCCGCGTGGAAAGCCGTTCCGAGTGCGACGCGGGCGTCGAGCTGGGTGGCCGCAAGTTCCGCCTGCCGGTGGTGCCTGCCAACATGAAAACGGTGGTCGACGAGTCGATCTGCCTGTGGATGGCGCAAAACGATTACTTCTACGTCATGCACCGCTTTGACCTGGACAACGTCCAGTTCGTGCGCGACATGCACGCCAAAGGCGTTTACGCCTCGATCTCGTTGGGCGTCAAAGCCCCTGACCGCGCCACGGTGGACCAACTGGCCGCCGAAAACCTGGTGCCCGAGTACATCACCATCGACATCGCCCACGGCCATGCCGACAGCGTGCGCGACATGATCGGCTACATCAAGGCCAAACTGCCCAAGAGCTTCATCATCGCGGGCAACGTGGCCACGCCCGAAGCCGTGATCGATCTGGAAAACTGGGGCGCTGACGCCACCAAAGTGGGCGTGGGCCCCGGCAAGGTGTGCATCACCAAGCTCAAGACCGGTTTTGGCACGGGCGGCTGGCAGTTGTCGGCCCTCAAGTGGTGCGCCCGCGTGGCGACCAAGCCCATCATTGCCGACGGCGGCATCCGCAGCCACGGCGACATTGCCAAGAGCATCCGCTTTGGCGCGAGCATGGTCATGATCGGTTCGCTGTTTGCTGGCCACGAAGAGTCGCCCGGCAAGACCGTTGAGGTCGATGGCGAGATGTTCAAGGAGTACTACGGCTCGGCGTCTGACTTCAACAAGGGCGAGTACAAGCACGTGGAAGGCAAGCGCATTCTGGAGCCGATCAAGGGCAAGCTGGCCAACACGCTGATTGAGATGGAGCAGGACGTGCAAAGCTCGATCAGCTACGCGGGTGGCACCAAGCTGATGGACATCCGCAAGGTGAACTACGTGACCTTGGGCGGTGACAACGCGGGCGAACATTTGTTGATGTAAACGGGTTCGGGCGACCGCTCCCTGAATTTGTCATGCCCGCGCACGCGGGTATCCATGGCCACAAAAGGCATGGCCCCCCGATCAAGTCGGGGGTGACAGGTCATGCAGTCGGGACGGCCAAATCAGCTGCCTCAGCGCAAGGCCCGCAGCGCCAGCATCAGCCCGCTCACAACCAGCAAGCCGCAAATGATCTGGCGCAAACGCGCCACCGGCACCCGCTGCGCCACGCGGTGCCCCAGCCAGACCCCGGTCAGAGCGACACCAATCAACACCAGCCAGCGCTGCCAGAGCAGGTCACTGCTCAAACGCCCCTCCCAGCCCATGCCCGCCAGCACGGTGCTGGCCGCCACGGTGATGATCATGGGTGTGCTGGCACGCATTTGCTGCACATCGGCCACACGGCGACTCAGCCAGGCCACCACGAGCGGCCCCGCGGTGCCAAAGAGCATTTCAACCAAGCCAATGGCCGTGCCCACCGGATAAGCCCAGAGGGGCGCGGGCAGCCCTGTGCGCTGCGCCGCCGGGCGCAAGGCATTGACGCCCACAGCCGCCACATACAAGCCCAGCAGCAAGAGTGGCCAGCTGGCCTGCAAATGCGGCATGAGCCACAAACCCAGCACAGTGCCCACCACCAGCCCGGGCACCAAACGCCGCAACTCACGCCACTGCACCTGCCGCCAGTTCAGCCCACTGTGAAAAGCCGAAGCGGGCACATCCATCAGCAAAGTCAGCGTCACCACCTCAGGCAAGGGCCACTGCCAAGCCAGCAGCGGCACGATGACCAGCGCCGAACCAAAGCCCGTCAGACCCAGCACGCTGTAGCCCAGCAAAACCACCCCCATCGGTCCCAGCCACTCTTGCATGATATTTACCAGCCCTTCAATCGACCAATTGACTCGACACAAATTCCCGAAAAACAGCCATCACGGGCAGCTCGGTCCGGCCCGCCAGCGTGATGAGGGCCAAGCGCGCGCCACCGCGAAACGGCGGGTCCATGGCCAACTCGACCAGCGTGCCATCGGCCAAACCCTGTCGCGCTGCACCCACAATACCCAGAAAAATGGCATTGGTCTGGCGCACCACATCGATCAGGCTGGAGATTTCTTCGCACTGCACCGTGGTCAACTGCGCCGGGTTGGCCCGGGGGCCATAGTGGTCCACCATGATCCGGGCCACCTCTTGGGACAGCGGGGTTGAGGCCACCGGGTAATCCAGCAGCGAATCAAACGGCACCTGTCCACTATGCCGGGCCAAAATCGGGTGCCCCTGGCGGCACAAAAATCCGGCGCGCATCTCTGCAATGTGTTCGATGCTCAGATCGGGTGCGATCACCACACGCCGCACATCCACCACCAGCGCATCCAGCTGGCGCTCTCGCAACTGCAACAGCTGCAACTCGGTCGGTCCGCGCGACACGGACACATGCACCGTCGGATGGTGCTCTGCCATGTGGCACAGCCAAGGCGTCATCAGCATGGCGCCAGGCCCTGAACCCAAACCCACCCGCAAACTGCCCAAACCACCTTGTTGCAACAAGGCCGCCCCCTGCTTGAGTTCTTGCGCCTCGTGCACGATGCGCCGCGCCCGTGCCAAAACCGACTGGCCCAGCGGCGTCAGCTCGTTCTTTTTGCCCACGCGGTCCACCAGCGCTCCCCCCAGGTCTTCTTCAAGCACCTGGATGCTGCGGCTGAGCGCCGACTGGGTGATGTGCAGTTTTTCGGCGGCGCGGCTGAACGAGCCGGTTTCGGCCAGCGCCAGCCAGTGCTGAAGGTGCCTGAGGTTCATGTATTCATTTTACGAATGAAAATCAGGAAAATAAGTCATTGGACACATCGAAAGGTGGTTTTTAATATACTTCTTGTGGGCTGTGATGGCCTTCATCACAACAAATTAGGAGACTTTGACATGCAAACTTCCCGCCTTTTGAAACGTCTGATCGCAGCCAGCCTGACCGGTTTGGTTCTGACCCAAGGCACTCTGGCCCAAACTTTCCCCACCAAGCCCGTGAGCCTGATGGTGCCCTACCCCGCAGGCGGCTTGTCGGACGTGCTAGCGCGCTTGGTCAACGTTCCGTTGGCCAGACAGTTGCCCCCGCCAGTGATCGTAGATAACCTGGGTGGCGTCAGCGGAGCCATCGCTGCACAAAAAGTGCTGTCGTCCCCATCGGACGGCTACTATCTGTTCCAGGGCTCACCCAATGAGTTGATCCTGTCGCCACTGGCCAACGCGGCAGTCAAGTTCAAGAGCGAAGACTTCCGCTTGGTACAGATGATCGGTGCAGCGCAAATGGCCATTTATGCACGCCCCAACCTACCCGCCAATACAGTGGACGAACTGCTCACCTACGCCCGCAAGGAAGCCGCCGCGGGCAAACCACTGACCTATGCCAGCGTAGGCCCTGGTTCGTTCTATCACCTCTTGGGGGAACAATTGTCCAAAGTCACGGGCATTCCCATGACACATGTGCCCTACAAAGGCGGCGCACCAGCCAACCAGGACCTGATCGGTGGCCAGGTGGACATCTTCATCACGGTCTATGGCAAGAGCTATCAGCAACTCGCTGACAGCGGCAAGATCAAGATCCTGGCCATGCTGAACAAAGAACGGCTGGAAGGTGTCAAGCAGTACCAAGCCATCACCGAAAGCAAACAGCTCAAGAACTTTGATTTCAACATCTGGACAGGCTACTTCGTCAAGAAAGACACCCCTGAAGCCGTGGTGCAAACCTTGCACAAAGCCATCACCGAGACATTGAACGACTCGGGCGTGCGCAACGGGCTGGATCTCAACAGCCTGCTGGTCGCCAAGCCTTTGTCATTGAGTGAGCTGAGCAAGGTCTACACCGAGGGTACGGCCCAATTCCGGGGCATTGCCAAATCCATTAACCTGCAACCCCAGTAATCGAAAAGGCTCGTCCATGAACGCACCCAGCGAAGCTTTTTTGCACGACAAACTGCAGGCCCTGCATGCCCAGGCGGATGAATTCATCGCAGTGCGCCGCGACATCCACAAGCACCCGGAGATGGGCTACAAGGAATACCGCACCAGCGACTTGGTGGCCGAGCAACTGAGCGCTTGGGGCTACCAGGTCACGCGCGGCTTGGGCGGCACGGGCCTGGTGGGCCAGATCAAAAAAGGCTCAGGGACCAAAAGCATCGGTATCCGTGCCGACATGGACGCCTTGCCTATTGACGAAGCCACCGGCCTGCCCTATGCCAGCTGCAACGTGGGCATCATGCACGCCTGCGGCCATGACGGCCACACCGCCATGCTGCTGGCAGCGGCCAAGCACATTGCCCAGCAAGGCGCGTTCTCGGGCACGGTGAACCTGATTTTCCAGCCCGCTGAAGAAGGTTTGGGCGGCGCCAAGAAGATGATGGAAGACGGTCTGTTCAAGCAGTTCCCGTGCGACGCCATCTTTGCCATGCACAACATGCCCAGCCACCCGCAAGGCCACCTGGTCTTGCGCGATGGCTCGGCCATGGCGTCTTCGGACAACGTGACCATCACCTTGCACGGCAAGGGCGGCCATGGCGCCATGCCGCATGTGGCCGCTGACCCGGTGGTGGCTGGCTCGGCCATCGTCATGGGGCTGCAAAGCATCGTGGCACGCAACATCGACCCACAGCAGATGGCGATCATCACCGTGGGCGCGTTCAACGCCGGGGTGGCCAACAACGTCATCCCGCAAACCGCCACGCTGCGCTTGAGCGTGCGCTCACTCGACCGTGATGTGCGCATCCTGCTCGAAAAACGCATCACCGAACTGGTCCACGCCCAAGCCCAAAGCTATGGCGTCACGGCCGAGATCGACTACCAGCGCGGCTATCCCGTGCTGGTGAACCACCTGGCCGAGACCGACTTTGCCCGCGATGTGGCCGAAGAGCTGGTGGGCGCCGACAAAGTGGTGCGGCAAGGCCGTGCGCTCAATGGCAGCGAAGACTTCGCCTTCATGCTCGAAGAGGTGCCGGGCAGCTATTTGCTGATTGGCAATGGCGATGGCACGGGTGACGGCCACGGGGCGTGCATGGTGCACAACCCGGGCTACGACTTCAACGACAAGAACGTGGCTGTGGGCTCGGCCTATTGGTCACTGCTGGTCGAGCGTTTCTTGCCTGCCTGAGCAAACGCTCACACCAAGCAAAAGGGCAAGCCTGCTGGCTTGCCCTTTTGCTTGGCTGTTGCGGCCTTGTCTCAGGCCGGTTTCTGCTGAACCAAGGTTTTGGCCAATTCATTCAAACGGCTACCCGCCTGCGTCAGCGCGGTGACCACACTGAAGTGATTCAAGCCGGGCAAGGCTTCGCACACGGGCACAGTTTTGGGCCCCCAAGCTTGGTGAATCAAGCGGTTGTGGCGCAAAAACTCGGCACTCTCATTACCCCCCACCACCGTGTACAGCAGCCCTTTGGGCGGGCGCTGCCACTTGGCGGGGCTGGCCATGCGCACCTGCGCCGCCGTGATGCGCAAGTCGCCTTGGACAAACGGTGTTTTGCGCACGGGCTCAAGATCAAACAACCCAGAAATCGACATGGTTTTGCGCACCAAGCCTGCGGGCAAATCGCGCCCCACCTTTTTCCAATCGCACGCCAGCAGCATGGCGGCCAAGTGCCCGCCCGCCGAATGACCGATCACGGTGATGTTGCTCCGGTCGCCCCCGTGGGCGGCGATGTGACGCCAAACCCAAGCCGAGGCTTGGGCCATTTGTTGGGCGATGTCGGGAATGGTCACGGCTTGCTCAGGCGTGCCCGGGCACAGCGCGTAATTGACCACCACCACGCAAGCGCCCATGTCGCGCAAAGCCGGGGCGACAAACGAATGGTCTGCTTTGTCCAAGCTGCGCCAGTAACCGCCGTGGATAAAGATCACCACGGGTGCATTGGCTTTGGCCGCTGGAAAAATGTCGAGTGTTTCGCTGGGTCCGTGGCCATAGGGCACATCGAGCAAGGGCTTGAGGGTCTGGCGGGCCTGCACCGATGCATTTTTCCAGTGCGCAAAGTGGTCAGCAAAATCGGGCACCAGTGCCCGGTTGTTGTACATGCGGTCGTGCCAAGCAGCGTCTTTGATGGGCATGGTTGTCTCCTTTTAAATCTTCATTTCCAACCGAAGCTGGATGTTGCGCCAGTTGTGGTCTGTGGTTTTGGCAGACTCATGCTGAGCACCGTTGGTGAAGGTCGTCGCAGTCTGGTAATCACGCGGCAACAGGTTGCTCACGGTCAAACGCAAAGCGGTGGCAGCTGAAAAGCGCCACAAGCCATACACATCAACCACTCGCTTGATGCCCTGGTAAGACCGCTGGTCTTGGCTGCGCTGCGTATCGTAATCAGGGTTCCAGTTGACGTTGCCACCCAAGGTCAGAGGCAAGCCACGCAAGCGGTAATCCGCACCCAAGTTGGCGGTCATGCTGGGTTGCTGGTCCAAACGGTTGTCAGGGCCAGGAACATCTTTGACTTTGGAGCGGAAAAAGCTGATGTTGCTGCGGATGTCGACGGGCCAAGCCTCGGCAAAGGCTTGGTTCAAGCGGAATTTGGCTTCCAGCTCGATGCCTTGGGTGATGGCGTCGCCGACGTTTTGCGGGGTCGACACCCAGCGTTGCTGGCCAGACCAAGTCACTGTTTGCAAGCTGGTCTGGTAACGGATCAGGTCCTGGATATTGCGACGGAAAAGATTGGCGCTGAGGACACCGCCACCTTCCAGATAACGCTCGAACCCCAGGTCAATGCCCGTGGCCAACTCGGGACGCAGGTCGGGGTTGCCCACACGGTCGGGCTGGGTGGGCACGTTGTTGCCAGACACAGGGTAATCACGCGAATACCGCAGAGGTGCCACCAAGTTGTACAGCGTGGGCGTCTTGTAGCTGCGCGTCAGGCTCATGCGAATTTGGTCGCGCTTGGCCGGATCGGGCTTCCACAAGGCGTGCAGCAAAGGTGTCCACACCTGGCTTTTGTTGCGCTTGAGGTCCTCACTCACCTGGCCCTCGGTCAAGATGCTTTCATAGCGAATGCCCGCATAAGCCGACCAGTTCGGGTTGATCTTGAACTCGTCTTGCGTGTAGACCGCCCAACGCGCTGTGCGGGCCTTCAGGTTGCCGCTGTCGTCACCGGCTCCTGCACTGGCCTCTTCCACGCGGCGCACCCCCTCATGCTCCAAACCACTGACCAACTGATGCCCGTTGTCGAGGACTCGGGTCCATTTGCCATTCAAGCTGGTGCTGCGGTCGGTAAAGCGTTGTTCGTCCACAGCACCCGACAACAGCCCGGTGCCACCGGCGACAGACTGGGTGATGTGCTGGTCATATTTGGATTGCCCCAAACCAAAACGCACTTCCAGTCGGTCATCGGCCGACAAGCGCTGAGCCCACTGGCCATTCAAGCGGACGGCGGCATAACGACTGCGGTTGTCGGTCAATGCGGTGTCGGTGATGGCGGCTGACGTCAGTGCCCGGGCATCGATCCGACCTTGGGCGGCGTATTCGGAATACACCACAAAAGGCGTCAAAGTCAGGCTTTTGCCCTGCTCGCCCTTCCATTGCAGACGGGCGTTGGCATGCACGCCTTTTCGGCGGCCCTCCGACTCGGTTGTGCGGACTTGGTCTTGGCGGTAATCGGAATCGATCTCGGTCACACTCTCATCGGCCCGCTGGCTGTCCATGGCCGAGAGGGTGAAAGTGCCGCCCAAAGGTTCGGTCTTGAGGTTGTGCACCCAGTTCAAGGTGTTTGAACCTTGCCCATGCTCTTGGCTGCGGGTGATTTTCAAGTCGTCCGGATTGGCTTTTTGCCCTTCACGCAGCACGATGTTGATGGTGCCCGCAATGGCCCGTGCGCCCGTTTCGGCGGTGGGTGCCCGCAAAATTTCAATCCGTTCCACCTGCTCGGGGGTGAGCGAGTCCACCGAAAATCCCGGCGGCATGCGCTCGCCATCGAGCAAGATCTGGGTATAGCCACTGCCCAAACCCCGCATGCGAATCGCACCTCCTCGGCCGGGTGCGCCTTGCACCGTCACACCGGGCAGGCGCTTGAGCACATCGCCCAAGGTCGCATCGCCTTGTTTGTCGATCTCTTCACGGCCGATCACGATCTTGGAGGCGGTGGACTCGCGCCGCGCCTCGCTGTCGTTGTTGCGGTTGCCGCGAATCTCAATTTGCCCCAAGTCTGTGGTTACCGGTGCTGGAGACGCTGTTTGTGCAGACACGACACAGCAGGTCGCCATCAACAGTGCGGCGGCTGCCGTGCGCCGCAAGGGCCAAGGCGCGACAAGATGGGGCGCCGAACCAAAAGGGAAATGGGGAAAAGAGGAAATGTCACGCATGCGCTGATTTTGACAGCGTCGAGTGACAAAGGTTTGAAGCCCAGGTAAAGACCGGGCTTCAAACCCGATCAATCGCCCGACTTGAACAAGGCTGCGACCTTGCGTTTGGGCTTGATGTTGGCCGAGATCGAAGAGCGGACCGTTTTAGGGCCACTCGGCTCCCAGCTGGGCGCTGTTTCGGAGGCGGCTGCCTCGTAAGGCTTCTGAAAAAACGGGTCCCGGTTGATCGGCGCAGGGCGGAAGCCACCACGGCGCTCATTCGGTGCATCCAGTGCATCACGGGGATCGTGCTCCCGGCGGCGACCTTCTGAGGCGCGAGAGCGGGGACGGTCTTCCGAACGCTCACCCCATTTTTCGGGTGCTGGGCCTGCAGGTCGGGTGTCGAGCTGCAGGGTTTCCACTTCCAGCTTTTTCTTGATCAGCTTTTCAATGTCACCCACCAAACGCGTGTCGGACGGGCTGACCAAAGTCACGGCCAAGCCGGAAGCGCCCGCGCGGCCTGTGCGGCCAATGCGGTGCACATAGTCTTCGGCGTTGAAAGGCACATCGAAGTTGAACACGGCTGGCACATCTTTGATGTCCAGACCGCGAGCGGCCACATCGGTACACACCAACAAATCGACTTCGCCTTTTTTGAAGGCTTCCAGCGCTTTCAGGCGCTCATCTTGGCTCTTGTCACCGTGCAAAGCCGCAGTGCGCAGGCCTTCACGCTCCAAGGAGCGGGCCAAGCGGCCGCAACCGAGTTTGCTGTTCACAAAGATGAACGCCTGCTTGATGCCCCGGTCGGTCAGCACCTTGCGAATCACGCGGCGCTTATCATCGTCTTGGGCGGCGTAAAAACGCTGCTCGACCGTCGAAGCCGTCTCGTTGGGACGTGCCACCTCGATGGTGACGGGGTTTTGCAGGTAGCTGCCCGCCAAGCGCTTGATCTCAGGTGAGAACGTGGCCGAGAACAGGAGCGTGGTGCGCTGCTTGGGCAAAAAGCTCAGGATGCGCTGCAGATCGGGCAAAAAGCCGATGTCCAGCATGCGGTCGGCTTCGTCCAGCACCACATATTCCACTTGGTTCAACACCGCGTTTTTGGCTTCGATGTGGTCGAGCAAACGGCCTGGCGTGGCGACCAGCACCTCAACGCCTTTTTTCAGCTCCAGGGTCTGGGGCTTCATGTCCATGCCGCCAAACACCACCGCACTGCGCAGCTGGGTGTACTTGGCGTACATCTTGATTTGTTGGGCGACCTGGTCGGCCAGCTCACGCGTAGGCAACAACACCAAAGCGCGCACCGGGTGACGGGCAGGCGATGTGGAGGGGTTTTCGTGCTTGAGCAGGCGCTGCAGCAAAGGCAGCGAAAACGCCGCCGTTTTGCCGGTACCGGTCTGGGCTGCGCCCATCACGTCCTGGCCCGTCAACACCACTGGAATGGCTTGGGCCTGGATAGGGGTCATGGATTCGTAGCCCATTTCGGCTACGGCTCGTGCCAGCGTAGGCGCCAGCGATAAATTGGAAAAAGAGTCGGTCATTAACCCGCTATTGTCGCATTTTGGGGTGACAGGCCAAAAACCGGAGGTTGAACCTCAGGTTTTGGGGAGCGTCACACCCACTTGGCCTTGGTATTTGCCGCCACGGTCTTTGTAACTGGTTTCGCAAACTTCGTCGCTTTCCAAGAACAAAACTTGGGCGCAACCCTCACCCGCATAAATCTTGGCGGGCAGCGGCGTGGTGTTGCTGAACTCCAGCGTCACATAGCCTTCCCACTCGGGCTCAAACGGGGTCACGTTCACGATGATGCCGCAACGCGCGTAGGTGCTTTTGCCCAAGCAAATGGTGAGCACATTGCGCGGAATGCGGAAATATTCCACTGTGCGGGCCAGCGCAAAACTGTTGGGCGGGATGATGCAAACATCACCCTCAATGTCCACAAAGCTGCGCTCGTCGAAGTTTTTCGGGTCCACCACCGTGCTGTAGATGTTGGTGAACACCTTGAACTCGGGCGCACAACGGATGTCGTAGCCGTAGCTGCTGGTGCCGTAGCTCACAATTTTCTGGCCTGCGGCGTTCTGGCGGATTTGCCCGGGCTCGAACGGCTCGATCATGCCGTGCTGCTCAGCCATGCGGCGGATCCATTTGTCGCTCTTGATGCTCATGGTGTGCCTTTATGTCAATTCGGCTATTTTAGAGGTTCCAGCCGAGGCGGGATCAGACCGGCAGACAGCGCCAGCACGCGGCAACCGGTCTTCAGCCCTCAGCGGCTGACGCGCCCCACCACACCTTGCACCAGATAGTTCATGCCCAAAATTTGGGCATCGCTCAGGCTTTGGCCCGCAGGCAAAACCTCTTTGCCTTCGTTGTCGGTGATCGGGCCTGCAAATGGCAGCAATTTGCCCGTCCCCACGGCCTTTTGTTTGGCTGAAATTTCATCCTGGACCTTTTGGGGCACCTTGGGGCCAAAGTCGCCCACCCGGATCATGCCCTCCTTCACGCCGCCCCACACGCTGCCCGAGCTCCAAGTCCCTGCCATGGCCGCCTTCACGCGGGCGGTGTAATAGTCACCCCACTGGTGCGTCACCGCGATGATTTGCGCATCGGGCCCGATCTTGCGCATGTCGGAGTGGTAAGCCACGGCCATCTTGCCGCGCTCTTGCGCAGCCGCCATCACCGCTGTGGAACCCGTGTGGAAAGCGATCACATCCACATCCTGGTTGAACAAGGCCATCGCCGCTTCACGCTCTTTGGGTGGATCAAACCAAGCATTGAGCCAAACCACCTTGACGGTAGCCTTGGGGTTGACCGAGCGCATGCCCAGTGTGAACGCGTTGATGCCTTGGAGCACTTCGGGGATCGGGAAGCCCGCCACATAACCCGCCACATTGGACTTTGTCATGCGCCCTGCGGCGATACCCGCCAAGTAGCGGCCTTCGTAATAGCGGGCGTTGGACGCCGCCACGTTGGCGGCCGTCTTGAAGCCGGTGACCGACTCGAATTTCACATTCGGAAACTCTTTGGCCACCTTGAGCGTGGGCTCCATGTAGCCAAAACTGGGGGTGAAGATGATCTGGTGGCCCTGCTGAGCCAGATCGCGGATGACTCGCTCGGCGTCGGCCCCTTCGGCGACATCGGCCACAAACATGGTCTTGACTTGCTGGCCCAAGGCTTTTTCAACGGCTTTTCGGCCCTCGTCATGCTGTTTGGTCCAGCCCGCCTCCGTGATGGGCGAGACATAAACAAAACCCGCCTTGATGGGCTCGCTGGCTTTGCTGGAAGATTGCGCCTGAACGGCAGGAAGAAAAAAGCAGGCGGCCACGAGCGCGGCTGCGAGGTTTTTATACATGGTAGTCCTCTACATGGTCCCGGTGATACACAAAACGAAGCCCGCCGGGGCAGCAGGCTTCGAGAAAGATTTTAGCAAGCGCGACGAAGCACTCAATCCTGTTCCGAAAACCCTTGAAAGCATTGTTTGAGTTCATGCATCCAACGCTGCTTGTCCTCCTCCGGGGCAAAGCTCGCCTCGATGCTGTTGGCCGCCAGCTTGTAGGCCTGTTGCGCATTCAGGTGCAGAGCGGCAAAGGTCTGCAGGTAGTTCTCGTTCAGGTAGCCGCCAAAGTAGGCCGGGTCATCCGAGTTGAGGGTCACACACAAACCCGCGTCCAGCATCTGGCCGAGGTTGTGATCCGCCAAATTTTTGAACACGCACAGCTTGAGGTTGGACAGCGGGCACACGGTGAGCGGCATGCGGCTGTCGGCCAGGCGCTTCATGAGGACGGCGTCGTGGATGGCCTGCACGCCGTGGTCGACGCGCTCCACCTGCAGGGTGTCCAGCGCGCTCCAGATGTAGGCCGGTGGCCCCTCCTCGCCCGCATGGGCCACCACATGCAGTCCCAGCGCCCGGGCGCGTTCAAACACGCGGGCGAACTTTTCAGGGGGGTGTCCCACTTCGCTGGAGTCCAGCCCGACGCCGATGAACTGCTCGCGCCAAGGCATGGCTGCTTCGAGTGTGGCCAGCGCCTCGTCTTCGGACAGGTGGCGCAAAAAACACAAGATCAAATCAGCGCTGATGCCCAACTTCGTCTGCGCATCGCGACAAGCCCGGTGCAAGCCCTCCATCACCACCCCCATGGGCACACCCCGGCTGGTGTGGGTTTGGGGGTCAAAAAACAATTCGGCCCGCACCACATGGTCGGCGGCGGCTTTTTCAAAATAGGCCCAGGCCATGTCGTAGAAGTCTTGCTCGTGCAGCAAGACGCTGGCCCCGGCGTAATACAGGTCCAGAAAGCTTTGCAGATTGGTGAAGGCGTAAGCACTGCGCAGGGCTGCCACATCGGCATAAGGCAGTTGCACGCCGTTGCGCTGGGCCAAGGCAAAGATCAGCTCCGGTTCGAGCGAGCCTTCGATGTGGATGTGCAACTCGGCCTTGGGCATGGCTTGGAGCAAGGCGGGCAAGCGACTGGAAGGGATGGCGTGGACTTTGAACATGTCGATTTCCCTGTGTGGGTGGTGCGCCATATTAAGCCGGAAAGTAGCCCAAAAATAACAAAGCCGCCTGACTTGCGTCAGGCGGCTCAAGTGTCACAGAGGAACACCGGGAGATGGATTCCCGATCAAGTCGGGAATGACAAGCCCCGTGGATTCCCGATCAAGTCGGGAATGACGCATCACTTGCCTGGAATCTTGCCTTCCACGCCCTTGACGTAGAACATCACGCCGCCCAGGAACTTGTCGTCAGCGACAGCGTCTTTGGCCAGCACTTCTTTACCAGCTTGGTCCTTGATGGGGCCTTTCCAGATGGTGAAGCTGCCGTCTTTCAGACCAGCCTTGATCTCGTCGATCTTTTTCTTGGTGTCTTCGGGCACGTCAGCGGCCACGTTGACCATGTCGATCGCGCCTTCTTTCACGCCCCACCAGCTTTGACCGGTGCTCCACTTGCCTTCCAGGGCTTCACCCACGGCCTTGACGTAGTAAGGACCCCAGTTGATCACGGCCGAACCCAAGTGGGCCTTAGGGCCGTAGGCGGTCATGTCGGAGTCCCAACCAAAGGCGCGCTTGCCCAATTTTTCGGCGGTCTGCAGCACAGCCGACGAGTCGGTGTTTTGCATCAGCACGTCCGCGCCGCCGTTGATCAGCGATGTCGCGGCTTCGGTTTCTTTCGGTGGGTTGAACCACTCATTGACCCACACCACTTTGGTCTTGACCTTGGGGTTGACCGACTGGGCACCCATGGTGAAGCTGTTGATGTTGCGCACCACTTCAGGGATAGCGATGGAGGCCACCACACCCAGGGTGTTGGTCTTGGTCATCTTGCCTGCGATCACGCCAGCCATGTACGCGCCTTCGTAGGTGCGGCTGTCGTAAGTGCGCATGTTGTCGGCGGTTTTGTAGCCGGTGGCGTGCTCAAACTTCACATCTTTGCTGTCGGCGGCCACTTTGAG
>ERZ1034363.508-NODE-508-length-26665-cov-13.287009_pt1 | contig 26665 bp, 28 predicted proteins | sample MGYA00520616_ERZ1034363 | MGnify/ENA primary metagenome ERZ1034363 (study PRJEB33736, sample SAMEA104284506) | Azolla filiculoides | biome: Urban; feature: Water surface; material: Ditch water | place: Netherlands | collected 2015-10-28 | depth 0-0.1 m ... | reverse complement strand
GCTGCTAAAAACGTTGCAATGCAAGCTGCTGCAATGAACCCAATTGCTTTAAACGAAGCTGGTGTTGATGCTGCAATCATTGAAAAAGAAATTGAAATCGCTAAAGAGCAATTAAGAGCTGAAGGTAAACCAGAAGCAATGTTAGACAACATTTCTAAAGGAAAAATCCAACGTTTTTACAAAGACAATACTTTAGTAAATCAAGATTATATCAAAGATGGTTCTATGAGCGTTGCTGCTTATATAAAATCTGTTGATGCTAACTTAACTGTTACTGGATTTAGTAGAGTTGCTTTAGGATAATCTCTTTCTAAACAAAACATATAAACCTTAATTCTTTAACAGGAATTAAGGTTTTTTTATTTGCAAAAAAATGTATATTTGAAACAACTAAACAAAAAATATTTACTTTGAAAAAAATTGCTCTTCTTTTAGTCCTGATTAGTTCATCTTTTTTTGCTCAAGAAAAAAAATACCAAAGTCTTCTGTGGGAAATTAGCGGAAATGGCTTACAAAAAAAATCATATGTTTATGGTTCAATGCACGTAAGCGATAAAGTTTCATATCACTTATCTGACGCATTTTTTACTCATTTACAAAATGCAGATATTATTGCCAATGAAAGCGAACCTAGAACTTGGACAGAACTATTTGACTTGTTTAGTTTCTATAGTAATTATGCAAATAGAGGTTCTTTTTACACAAATTTTTATATCAATCCATTAGAAAAAGATGATTTATATTCGTTGTTTAGAAGCACTAACTATAATTTAGAAAGCTTACTTACTCGAACAAATGAAATGAATAAAGAGTATCAAGAAGAAACCTATCTTGACATGTTTATTTATCGTACAGGAAGAAAATACAACAAAAAAACTGTTGGATTAGAAGACGTTAAAACATCTACGCTTAATATCATGAAAGCGCAAGCCAACATGGACCAAACAGAAGTTGATAAAAACCGTCAAGCAATTTTAAAACTTTTAAAAAATAAATCTTACGACGAAGCACTAACTGATTTCTACAGAGAAAAAGATTTAGATATGATTGACTCATTATCTAATTTAAGTTCTCCTCAAGCTTATTTAAAAGCTATGCTTTTTGACCGTAATATAGTGATGGTAAAAAGCATGGATTCAATCATGAAAACAGGAAGTTTATTTAGCGCAATTGGAGCGGCTCACCTTCCAGGTCAAAATGGCGTAATTGAATTACTTAGAAAAAAAGGATACACCGTAACACCAATTTTTGACGCATACACTGATAAAGGAAAAAACAGCAAAAAACAAATTGAAGAATATTTCACTAAACCTGAATTAAAAACCAAAACCACAGCTGATAAAACAATTTCAATTCCACTTTTTGAAGTTGTACTTGAAACTGGCGAGGATTTAGAATCTCCTGATTTAGTAAATGGTGGTTTTATAAATGTAAAAAGAAATGTTTTAAAAGATTTCTTAAACAAAAACAACAAAGCATTCAATCCAAAGACTTTAGATAGTTTATTTTATGAAAATATTCCAGGCGATATTTTAGAAAAAAAAGCATATAAAGAAAAAAATTATTGGGTTTACGATATTAAGAACAAAACAAAAACTGGTAACGCTCAACACTATCGCTACTACATTACTCCACTAGAAATAATTGCAGTAATTATGGGTGGTGAAGGAGATTATGTGAGAAAATATGAGGAAGAAGTTTATTCAAAAATTATCATCAAATCTGGCGGTGAAAACTGGGAAACAATTACACCAAGAAAAGGAAACTTTGAAGTACAATTTCCAAGCTATTTCTCATACAGTGGCAACAAAGAAAACCTAAAAGACAATACCGACATGTCTATCTTTGGCTATGAAGAAAAAGACAACTCTCATTATTTTTTACTAGAAAAAACATTACAAGAAAATGACAATTTAGAAGATTCTGAATTTGAATTAAAACGTATTCACTATGAATTTTATACACAACACGAAATAGATTCAACCGAAACAAAGTTTAATAAAGAACATTTTATCTTTACCTCTAAATCAAAATTAGGTGATAAAAAAATCGCGTTACAATCATTGCTTAAAGGAAACAAATATTATCTACTTGGTACAGTAAATGCGTCTGAAGCAAATACTTCGAAATTTTTCAATTCGTTCCAATTAAAACCTTCGATTGCAACCGAAGAATACAAAACTTATAGCGATTCTATAGCACATTTTTCTATAGAAATACCAAAAAAACAAAACGAACACTTAGACTTCTTAATTGAACGCGATTATAATATTGGCGCAAAGAAAAAGAATCACTTTGTTTCAAAAAATAAAAATTATCAATTTTTAGGTGCCAATGGATCAATCGTGGAATTGTCGTTTTATCAATACCACAAATATGAAACTGAAAAAAGCATAGATTCAATTTGGAAAGGTTATAAAAAACAAATCACAAAAGATTACAAAAACAATTATCTTGATGCAGGTCTAGATGATGTTGCTATTTCTGTAATAGATGCGGACATTTCATTAGACAAAGAAAATGATGCTTTAGATTATGCAATTTCTAATTGGGATGAAGCTCTATTTGGAAAACAAGATGAAAAATTAACCATTTTATCTGAAAAAAAATCTGAAGACAAAAACAAAAAAACATACACTTTTGAGGCTTTAGTATCTAAAAAAGATTCTAAACAAGCTATCAAACACAAAGCTGTTTTTAAAGATGGTACATTTTATACCTTAAAAACACTAGTTGATAAAAACTACAATAACGATGATGCTTTTGTAGAAAAAACATTCAATTCTCTTACCCTTAAGGACACAACATTTACAGAAAGTGTATTTGATAATAAATTAGATTTATTTCTAACAGATGTAAGAAGCAAGCACGATAGTATTCGATATTCTGCTTTAAAATCTATTCACTATTTATCTGTTGAAAAAGAAGATTTACCAAAGTTTAAAACGTTCTTATCAACATTCAAATTTAAAGATGATGAAACAGAAATTTTAGGTGAATTGTATGAAAAAATTGGTCGTATAAAATCTCCTGAAATCATACCATATTTAGAAAGCATTTACAAAAAAGAAAATGTAAATACCGTAATTCAATTTGCTGTTTTAAGAGCACTAACATTCCAAGAGAGTAAAGAAGGTTACAAAAAAATTCAGGAGTTATTAGAATATGATTTACCTATTTCGGACGACGAATACGAAATCACAAGCCTATTCCGCTATTTTGAAGATGATTTAGAAAACAGCCAAGTGTTATTTCCAGATATTTTTCAATTTTACAGCATCAAAGAATACCACACTCCAATTGTAGATTTTACAGATAATCTTTTAAAAGAAAATCTTGGAAATTCTAAAAAGCTTAAATCATTCAAAAAAATGATTTTAACCAATGCAAAACTAGAATATAAACGTTTATCAAGTTGGAAAAACAAACAAGACATAAAAGATGAAGATGAGGAAGATTATTATGAAGACATGTATGCGCCTTCTAGTGATTTTATAAGTTACATTCATATTTTGTATCCTTTTAAAAACGAAAAAGACATTGCTCAACTTTTTGAAAAAGCTGGAAAATTAGACATTGAAGAAGTAAATATAGCTTTCGCAAAAGTTCAATTAGAAAAAACGCACAATTTAGACGAAGCAACTGCAAACAGTATGATTGGCAATGAAAAAACAAAATTTGCCGCTTTTCAGATGCTATATCACACAAAACAGAATAGTTATTTAGAAAAATTTGACAATAATGCAATTGCTGAAGCGGCTATAATTTATTTTGAAAATATTGATGCGAAAAAAGATTCTATCTCATTTTATCAAACAAAAGATGTAGTTTATAACGGTAAAAAAATAACCTATTATTTCTTCAAAAAATTAAAAATTGACGAAGATGACTACAACACCAAGCAAGAAAAAATCACTGGAATTGCATTTATAAATGATGGAAACAAATTAAATTTAAAAGGTTATTACAAACTTACACCAAAAACATTTTTAGAAGAAAAAGACATTAATCCAATCATAAATGCTGCTATTGACGAAAGTTTAAACAACAATCATTCAAGAGCTTTTCATGGAAAAATAAAAGACGCATTCCAGATGTATGATGAAGAAATGTACATGGAAGAAGGCGATTACTAAAAACAAATGTTTCAAAGAAAAAAAGACATCATTTACGTTGTATTAGCTGGTATTTTCATCACCAACGCATTAGTTGCGGAATTGATTGGCGGAAAATTAATTCATGTAGGTAACACCGTTATGAGCTTAGGCATTTTACCTTGGCCAATTGTTTTTATTACCACTGATTTAATCAATGAGTATTTTGGTGAAAAAGGAGTAAAAAAGCTGTCATTTATAACCGCTGGTCTAATTGCATATACTTTTTTTCTATTACTAATTGGACTTCAAATTCCTGCTGTAAAAGGCGATGGGTTAATTTCAGACGAACAGTTTAATGCCGTTTTTGGACAAAGCATGTGGATTATAGTGGGAAGTATAACCGCTTTTTTAGTTTCACAATTAATTGACGTTACTATTTTTCATTTTGTAAAAAATAGAACTGGAAAAAAAATGCTGTGGTTGAGAAGTACAGGTTCAACAATAATTTCTCAATTATTTGATAGTTTCATTGTATTAGGAATTGCCTTTTGGTTACCTGGGAAAATAAACGGAGAAACATTTGTAGTTTCTGCTTTCACAGGATATTCTGTTAAACTAGGAATTGCCATTTGTTTAACACCCTTTATTTACCTCGGACATTATTTAATTGACAATTATTTAGCTAAAGAAAAACATGGCAACTAAACATAGATGCGCTTGGTGCGAAAAAGACGATTTATACCGCGATTATCACGATAACGAATGGGGAAAACCAGTTTATGATGACGAAACTATTTTTGAATTTTTGATTTTAGAAACGTTTCAAGCTGGATTGAGTTGGTACACTGTTTTAGCTAAGAGAGAAAATTTTAGAAAAGCATTTGATAATTTCGACTTACTTAAAGTGGCTAATTATTCGGAAGAAAAAATGGCAACATTAGCAGAAAATGCAGGAATTATTAGAAACAAATTAAAGATTAAAGCAACGGTTTCCAACGCGCAAGCATTTATAAAAGTGCAAGAAGAATTCGGAAGTTTCTCAAAATATATTTGGGGTTTTGTTGATGGAAAACCAATTGACAACCAACCAAAAAACTTAAGCGAGGTAAAAGCGACAACCCCAATTTCCGACGCTTTGAGTAAAGACATGAAAAAACGTGGATTCAAATTTGTAGGCTCAACTGTAATATATGCTCACATGCAAGCCACTGGCATGGTCAATGATCATGTGATAGATTGTTTCACAAGAAAATAAAAAATGAACAACGATCCACTTCACGGAAAAACCTTAAAAACAATTGTAGAACAATTAGTAGATTTCTATGGCTTCGATACGTTAGCCGAATTAATCAACATCAACTGTTTTAAAGAAAATCCATCCATAAATTCTAGTCTAAAATTTTTAAGAAAAACAGATTGGGCAAGAAAAAAAGTGGAGGAATTGTATGTAAGAACATTGCCTAGGTTTTAAGCCTTCAACACCATCAAAAAATCTTCTCTATCAATTTCTACACATCCCAAACTCGCTAAATGATCATTATAAACTTGGCAATCTAACAAACGATAATTTGCCATCTCCAACTGTTTTGCTAAAGCAATAAAAGCCATTTTACTGGCATTTGACACTTTTGAAAACATACTTTCGCCACAAAAAACATGCCCTAAATCGATACCATACAAACCGCCAACTAGTTCCTCATTTTCCCAAACTTCAACGCTTTTTGCAATACCTAATTTGTGTAAATTACAATATGCTTCCACCATATCATCAGTTATCCAAGTGCCTGGTTGGTCTTTTCTAACTATCTTTTTGCAATTAAGAATTACCTCTCTAAATGCGGTATTAAAAGTTACTTTAAATTTTTTCTGATTGATAATATTTCGCATGCTTTTCGAAATTTTCAAATCTTCAAAAAACAAAACCATCCGTTCTGACGGACTCCACCACAAAATAGGCTCATCATCTTCAAACCATGGAAATATTCCTGAATTATATGCCAGCACAAGTCGTTCTGGAGACAAATCGCCTCCAACCGCAACAATCCCTTCAGGCGAAGCTGTTTCTACTGATGGGAAATATAATTCTTGGGTTAAAAAATACATCTCTTTAAATTTAGAATTCAGAAATTAGAATTTAGAAAAAGAAAAAGTCAGAAATTATAAAACTTCTGACTTCTAAATTCAAAATTCTAAATTTTAGAAAGGTAAATCGTCGTGTTCTTCTTCTTTGAAGTTTGTCGCAGGTTCAAAAGCTTCTGAAGCAGGCATTGGTGGCATTTGAGGTGCACTTGGTGCTTCTGCTTGTACTTTTTCAATTCTCCAACCTTGGATAGAGTTAAAAAACTTGGTTTCTCCTTGTGGATTAACCCATTCTCTTCCTCTCAAATTGATAGAAACTTTTACTTGTTCACCAACATTATAATTGTTTAACAAATCGGTTTTGTCTTGTGCAAACTCAATCAAAATGTGTTGAGGATATTGCTCTTCTGTAGTTACTACAAGCTCTCTTTTTTTGAAAGAAGCACTAACTTGTTGTACAGGATTAATTAATCTTACTCTTCCTAAAACTTCCATAATACTTAAATTTATTTTTTTGCTAATAATAATTTCCAAGCGTCAATAGCTCTTCCATTATCTACATATTCTTTTGCTTTTTGAAATTTTGTATCCATATCATCCGCACTTAAAACCGCTTTGACTTCAAAATTTTCTTTTACAAATATAGCAATTTCTTCTTCGGTTGGAATATTTTCTATGTTACCTAATTTCCCTAAATCATTTCCATCAAAATATGAACTTTCCTTAATGAAATCAGGAATCATATCCACTCCTATTCCTAAAGTCGTCAATGGTTTTTCAACTTCAAACATACCTAGATTGGAACGACTGTACCAATTGCCTCCCATTCGGGCAACCAAATCAATTTTGTATTGGTCAATCATTCCGTTTGCATCTAAAATAGCTTCGTTGATATGAATTTTTACTACTTCACAAATTACCAAATTTCCTGCTCCGCCTTGGTCACCTAATGCAATTACATCATTAATCTTACACTCAAATTGCACCGGACTTTCAGCTACACGAAATGGTTTTACTTTATCTGATTTTAGCATTGTAAATCCAGCCTTTTCAAACTCATTTACACCATTTGGATATTCTGTACTTGATAACGACATTTGTTGCACAATGTCATAATTCACTACATTAATCACTACTTCTTTTGTGTTTTGAGCATTAATTAATGTGTGCTTTGTAGTATTATCACGCACACGTCTTGCTGGTGAAAAAATCAAAATCGGTGGATTTGAACTGAATACATTAAAGAAACTAAAAGGCGATAAATTTGGATTTCCATTACTATCCATAGTACTGGCAAAAGCGATGGGTCTTGGCGCAACTGCACTTTGTAAATATCCTTGTAATTTTGCTGGTGCTATTTCTTTTGGATCGATGCTTAACATACTGAAACTATTTTTTACAAAGATAACAAACAATTACAAGTTCAATTACAAGAACAAGTATCAAATTTAAAATGGTTTTTAGTATTTTTACATCAAATCTTGATACATGCAGTTTTCAGAAAGGCGAAATATTACCCGTTGGTTTATCATTATTGCTTACTTTTTCATTGTAATCTTAATACTTTGGAATACCTATAACTTTTTCCAGATTTTTAAAACCGAAGAGCGAGCTAAAATGGAATTTTGGGCTACAGCTCAAAAAACACTAGCCAACGCAAACGAGAATACGGACATTGAATTGCCATTTCAAATAATCAGCAACAACACTTCTATACCGATGATTGTTACTGATAGTAATGAAAAAATCATCAGTCACAATAACATTGCAGAAACAATCACAAAAGATAGTATTGCTTTAAAAAACTATTTTAATTCAATAAAAAACGACAATCAACCTATAAAAATGGAGCTTTCCAACAAGAACTATCAATTAGTTTATTATGGAAATTCACCTTTATTAAACAAGTTGAAATATTATCCTGTTGCATTATTATTGATTATTATTTTGTTTGGTGCTGTGGTTTATAATTTTTATAAAGCCACCAAAATGGCTACACAAAATAAACTTTGGGCTGGAATGGCAAAGGAAACAGCACATCAGATTGGCACACCTTTATCTTCATTAATTGGTTGGTTAGAAATTTTAAAATTAGAAAATATTGAAGAAAGTACTGTTACCGAAATCGAAAAAGACATCAACAGATTACAAACCATAACCGATCGTTTTTCAAAAATTGGAAGCGAACCAGCATTAGAAAATCGAAACATTATTGAAGACACGAAACATACGGTCGATTACTTACAATCTAGGGTTTCAAAGCAAGTTGTTTTTAGCTTTTCGGCACCTGATCATCCTATTCTTGTAGCAATAAACCCTGCGCTACATAGCTGGACTATTGAAAATTTGGTCAAAAATGCTATTGACGCTATGAAAGGCAAGGGACATTTAGATATCAATATTGCGGAGTTAGAAAATGTAGTTAAAATTAAAATTACCGATACCGGCAAAGGAATTCCGAAGAATCAATTTAGTAAAGTTTTTGAGCCTGGATTTACCACTAAAAAACGAGGTTGGGGATTAGGACTATCGTTAACAAAACGAATTGTTCAAGAGTATCACAAAGGAAGGATAAAAGTAGCTCATTCTGAAATAGGCAAAGGAACTACCATGCAAATGAGTTTTAAGAAAGTCAAAATTATTTAATTGGAAGTCCAAACCAAGTAACGGTTCTAAACATTTTTTTTCTTTCTTTTTTGCTTTTTGATATATATTCTTTTACAAAATTATATTGCTCTTGTGCTTGTTTAACTGTTTCGGAAATTGAACCTCTTAATGAATTATAAGTTGATGCGTTTTCTTTCCCTATGCTTCCTAAAACAAAAAACTCTTTCTGAACATTTTCTAAACGTTCTTTTGGAGTTTGAATCATTTCTAAAAGAATTGTGTCTGAATACAATGGTGTAAATTCTTTATTTCTGTAAATTATAAAATCGTTCAATAACACAATGGCTACGTTGTATTCTTCAACAATTTCATTGAATTTTTCAACGTTATTATTCATTCTTGAAACATTAAATACACTTTTCATGTAATTATATTGTTCCAAAATTAAATCGTTTAAAATCTCATTTTCTTGAATTCTTTCTGAACTTTCAAATGCTTTATCAACTTCTGATAATTTTAAGTAGTTGTCAATTTCTAGCTGATAATCAAAATTTATTTTGGGTTTTCCATCAAAAGATTTTCCGTTATAAAATTCGCGATTAGTAATAGGCTCTTTTGTGAATTGCCACAAATAATCAAAAGGCATGTGCGATAAAATTGCTATTGAAGGTAACATTTTAAAATGCTTAGAAACTATATTTCGGACAAACTTTTCGTTTTTTACATAACCTGAATCCCAAGTTGGATCAAACACATACCAATTTTTATCTTGCATCTTAATAGCACACCAAGCATGTGATAATTTACCAATCTGATTATTTTGCTTTGTATAACCTGTTACTATTTGGCATTGATAACCTAATTTATCTATTATAGCTTTAAAAAATTTAGCATAATGAATACAAACCCCTTTCTTTGTTGAAATGGTTTTTGTAACGAAATCTTCATCGCTACTAAATAATTCTGTAGAAAAATTGTGAGTAACGTCATAAGAAACAGTTGAAATCACATAAAAATAAGCTGCTTTTATTTGCAGTTCTTCGCCTTTAAAATTTGCTTGAATATAACTTGCAATTTCCTGCGCTGAATTTGTTTGCAGTTCAGGTATTAGGCGCATTTGCTTTTCAACGGATGCGTAAATACTTTTAACTTGTGAAAAAAGAATGGTTTGAAAAAATAAAAGACTAATTATGTATTTCATGGCTATGTTTAAACAAAAAAACACCGAAAAGGTGCTTTTTATTATAAATTAGAAGCAATTTGCTTCGCTAATTCTTGAAACTCTTCAGCTGATAAACTTGTTTTTCGTTGAAAACGCATATCATCCATATCTTGAAGCGGAATTAAATGTACATGAACATGAGGCACTTCTAATCCTACAACTGCCATACCAATACGTTTGCACTCAACCGATTTTTCAACTGCTTTTGCAATTTTTCTTGAAAACCTCATCAATCCTAAATAATGCTCTTCTTCCATATCAAAGATTTTATTAATCTCTTGTTTTGGAATACAAAGTGTATGTCCTTTTGCATTTGGATTTACATCTAAAAAAGCTAAATAATTATCATCTTCAGCTATTTTATAACATGGAATTTCTCCATTCACTATTTTAGTAAAAATACTAGACATAATTTAGTCTCTTGTAATTTCTAATACTTCAAATTTTAACACACCGTTTGGCACATTAATTTCGGCAATTTCTCCAACAGATTTACCAAGTAAACCTTTTCCGATAGGAGACGTTACTGAAATTTTACCAGTTTTTAAATCTGCTTCACTTTCTGCAACCAAAGTATAAGTCATTTCCATACCATTGGTTTGGTTTTTAATTTTCACTTTAGACAAAACCAAAGCTTTCGATAAATCTAATTGTGATTCATCAATTAAACGTGCATTAGAAACAATTTCTTCCATTTTAGAAATTCTCATTTCAAGTAAACCTTGTGCTTCTTTTGCTGCATCATATTCAGCATTTTCAGACAAATCACCTTTGTCTCTTGCATCTGCAATGGCTTGTGATGCTTTTGGACGTTCTATACTTTTAAGTTGTTCTAATTCTTCTCTTAATTTTTTTAATCCTTCAGCGGTGTAATAAGATACTGTACTCATAACTTCATCGTTTATATAAATAGAAAAAATCCCACCTGATGGGATTCCTTTTCACAAAGATAGTAATTTATTTTTAATATTAATTTATGACATTGTTTAATGTATGTCAAAAGTAATTAATTAAATTTGTTTTACAATTGATATCTAATAATTCTATGAAAAAATATATTTTACTGGTTTTAGTCGCCGTTTTTTTTAGTTGTGATAAGGAGAATTTCAACAACAAAAACCCTTATTTGCCAAATTATGCTTTTACATATAACATTAACATGAACTTGCCGCAATACAACAGTTTAAAATTTCCAAGTAATGCTGTTTATATTAATGCTGGAAATACAGGGGTGAGAGGTGTTTTTGTTTTTAATACAGGTAGTGGCTATGTTGCTTTTGATGCCGCTTGCCCTAATCAAGCCTTAAGCAGTTGTTCTACCATGACTTTGAATGGAATTAATGCTATTTGTCCTTGTGATGATGTTTCTTATAGTTTGTTTTCTGGTCAAGCATCAGGCATGGAATATCCTATGAAGCAATATAGAGTAGAACAGTTAGACGATTTTAATTTACGTGTTTACAATTAAAAAAAAGCCTGAAAGCATAACTTTCAGGCTTTTTTTATTGTTTATTTTCTAAAAATTTAAGCTAGCTCCTACAAGAAAATTAATTCCTGCTTGTGGATAATATCCTGTTCCTTCTATTGTGGTTGGTGTTGGTCCAGACCAAGTATCATCATAGGTATAGAAATAACCATTTGATTCATACTCTAAATCGAAAATATTATTCACTAATCCTGAAAAAACAATTGACTTGATTGTTTTATTAAGTTTCCATTCATAGTTTATATTCAAATCGCTAACAAAATAAGCATCTAATTTTGATTTTTCTGAATCGATATTTCCCATGTATTGCTCGCTTACAAATTTGGATAAAACCGAAATCTGAAAATTGTTAATTGGTATGAAAGTCAGACGATTTCCTAGAATTAAATTTGGAGAAAAAGCAATATCTGTATCACCTAAGTTTTGCAAAATTCCATCTCGTTGAAAGTAGAAATCTTGATTTTTATTTTGACTAACCGTTACATTTGGATTCAAAATTAATTGCTTTGTAATGACAATAGAAGATTCAACTTCCAATCCTACTCTATAACTTTTTCCACTATTGGTAAAAACTGGCGAGCCTACATCGTTCAAAGCTCCTGTTAAAACCAATTGGTCTTTGTAGTTCATATAAAATGCATTTGCATTCACTTTTAATTTCTTAGAATTATATTTCCAGCCTAATTCATAATCCAACAAACGTTCAGGTTTTACGCTTCCGTTTTCATAATCATCACGTCTTGGCTCTTTGTTTGCTATTCCAAAATAACCATAAAATGAATTTTTATTATTCAATTGATAGCTTAAACCCGCTTTTGGATTAAAGAATCGAAATGTATCATTTACATCAGAAAACTTAACACTTGTTGCTTCATAAAACACCATTCGGTATTGTAAATCTGTAAATAAATTCAGCTTGTTTATAATATTGTATGATGCTTTGGTATAGAAATTTATATCGTCTTTATTTCCAAAATTATCATAATATGTATTTGCATTTGGCACGTAATATTGCGTCCAAATTACTTCTCCAAAATGTTTTCCTAAATAACGATTTGCTGCTCCACCAAATAAAAAATCTGTTTTCAAAGTTTTATAATTTAATGAAAAAGTAGTTCCAAAAAAATCATTGTCTAACCAACGTTTTCTAACTAAATCTGAAATTGAATTTCCTCCAAAATCGGGTAAATCATAATCGGCTAATGTTTCATCTTCTTTATATTGCTCAAAATATCCTTTCCCAATGGTGTAATGCAATGCCGCATTTGAAATCCAGTTTTCCGACCATTTTTCTGTCCAATGCAACTGAAAATGATTTTGCCAATAATTATCGGTTTCATTATCATAGAATTGTACATTCCCAAATTCGTCTGTATACATTCCTGCCGGATTGAATGTGCGGTCGTTTTCTAATTTATCAACATCTTCAATACCATACCATGCTTGATAGGTTTTTTCTTTTCCTCCAAAAGCTAAAAATTTTATTTGTGATTTCTCGGTAATATAATTTGCATTAAAAAAATAGCCAAACATATTAGATGAAGCTCTATCAATAAATCCTTCGGATACAATATTTGAAATACGTGCGTTCATTTCAAAATGATTATGCAAACCTGTTCCAAAAGCTAAAGTATGTTTTCGGGTTCCAAAACTTCCTACAGAATTTGAAACCTCAGCATAGGCTTTTTCTTGAAACGATTTAGTTTGCATGTTTAAACTCGCACCAAAAGCTCCGGCTCCGTTTGTTGAAGTTCCTACTCCACGCTGTAACTGAACACTTTCTAATGAAGAAGCAAAATCGGGTAGATTCACAAAAAATGTCCCTTGACTTTCACTATCATTAAAAGGAACTCCATTCAAAGTAACGTTGATTCGAGAACCATCTGAACCACGAACCCTCATGTAAGTATACCCTACCCCATTTCCAGCATCCGTTGTGGTAACTACTGAAGGCAAATATTGCAATAAAACAGGAATATCTTGACCTAGATTTCTTGGTGAAATTTCTTTTACAGAAACATTAGAATGTGTAATTGGGTTTTGGCCTTTTGCCCTAACAGAAGAAACCATGACTTCCTTCAATTCGGTTGTTTTTGTAGTGTCTTTTTGAATTTCTTGAGAAAAAGAAAATAGAAAATAGAAAATAAATGATAGACTTAAATAAGTCTTTGTACTTCGCACTTTGTGCCTTGTACTTTTTTGAGATAAAGTTTTCATTCGTAAAATAGTTACGAATAAAAGGGGCAATTACTCTTGGTTAAAAATTAAATTTGATACTCTTTGACACTAATAAACGTGCACTTTTATTACTGTCAATTCCCTAAACAGCATTACCTGTTCTAGGTTCTATGGGTATGATCTCAGCTCGATATTTTGAGCACCCCTTTGAGACGTCGCAAAGATATTAAATAAAAAATCAATTTCAAGTACAAAATCAATTTCAAACATTTTTCTTTACACTGATTATTTTTTGAATTTGAAATTGTTCTTGTCTTTTTTAAAAATTAGGTTTCTTTCTGTTTTCTTTAATAGAAGCGGTCGACTTTTTTTGTTGTAAACGTTTTTCTTTAACTGCTTTCGGAATTTTAGTTTCTTTTCGCTCTTTAGAAATTTTTAAACCGTTTTCAATGACTTTCAAGAATTTTTTAACCGCTACTTCTTTATTCTTGAGTTGGCTTCTATCTTCTTCGCTTGTAAGAATAAGAATATTTTCTTGCGTTAATTTAGTTGAAATTTTAGCTAGTAAAAGTTCTTTTTCTTCTTGAGTTAAACCCAAAGAGTTGACTAAATCAAAACTCAAAACCACTTTAGAAGACACTTTATTTACGTTTTGACCACCTGCTCCACTACTTCTAACGGCTTTAAATTTCAGTTCAGAAAGTAAAACTTCTTTATCCATTATTTTCGGGTTGATGCGCTGGCTTTAATAAATCATTTACAGTTTTAACAGGGTTAAAAGTAACCAATGGAACTTCAACAAAAAGCGTTAACCATTTTGCCATAGCACCATTCCACAGCCCAGGCAATTCGTAGGCTTTATATGGTTTCCCATTTTTGTTTTTTGAAACAATGAAGCCTGCATTTTCATCTACAAATTGTGTCAAATCAAACTTCTCACCTTTGTAATTCTTAACACCACAGACTAAATCAACCGGATTAAAATGTGTGGCCTCATTTACAATTTGTATTTGTTTTTCGTTATTTAAATCAATCTGAGATGTTTCAACAATTTGCAAGGAAATTTTTCCGTTTTCATCTTTTATCCAAAAAGGGCCTCCTCCAGGTTCTCCTTCATTTTTAACCATTCCACACACGCGAATTGGTCGATTTAATTCGTTAAATAAATACTGAATTTGAAACGATTTTTTATACATTTCAAAATCATTTGAAAAAATAATATGCAACTGTTTTTGTGCAAACAATTTAATTTCGTTTACTTTTTCAATTGAAACAGATTCGTTTTCTAATTCGTGCAAAAAAGTAAAAATTTGCTGTTGTAATTTGAATAAAATTCCACCTAAAAGTTTTTTATATTTTACAATATCAACTATATGATTTTGAGACACATTATCAATATTTTTTATAAAAATCATATCTGATGAAAGTTGGTTCAAATTTTCAATCAAAGCTCCATGACCACCTGGACGAAAAACCAACTCACCTCTATCGTTTCTAAAAGGAGTATTGTCGTTATTAACTGCTAAAGTATCTGTTGTTTCTTGTTGAAATGAAAAGGTAACTTCGACATTTTCGTGTAGTTTTGTAATTTCCTCAAATGAAGATTGATGTTCTGGTGAAACGGTAAAATGAATTTTTGATTTTCTATTAGGTACTTCATAGAAAATCGATTCTTTTATATGCTCTTCAATGGGAGAAACTATTTTATCTTCTTTTTGATGAAAAGGTAAGATTCCTTTTGGCTTGTTTGCAAAATCAAAATGCTCTTTTGAAAGCAATGTTTTTATTAAAAGATAGTTTCGTTCTTCACGTTCTTTTTGAAAATAATCTGGGTAAAATTCTATCGTTTTTAGTTTTAACTCTGGATAAAATGGAAAACTTTTTAATCCTACTAAAAAAACCGATAATTCAGTACACTTATTATGATTTATGTATGAATTGATTGTATCATTTTCTACATCAAATTCATTGATAAATTCTGACAAAAACTTAAACATTCGGCTCGCAGCTCCAGAAGCGGGAACAAACTTTTGAATGTCTAAATTTTGTTTATTTTCGTCGAAAAAATGAATATAATTTTTAATTTCTTCTTCAGAATATGTCGAAATTCCATCGTTTTTTACTGCAGAACGCACTAAATTTACTTTAGCAATTCCGTCTTTAAAAAACTGTAATTGTTTTTGAATCGTTTCTACGGGTATTTTCTTTTGGTATATTGCCACATAATCCGATGGAGTAAAGCCCAATTGTTTAGCAAGAACCAATTCATCTATAATTTTTACTGCTTTTTCAAATCTTGATGCAACATCACCCTTAAGTTTAATATACGGATTTCTATTAGCAATTATTGCTTTTTTGAATGTTCCAAATGTAATTTCTCTATCATCTGGGCTATCGCGTAAATCGTCTGCTTCCCAGGGCACATCGATATTAGTAAGAAAGATTAAATCATACTCATGTTCTCGTGCTGCTTGTTCTAAATTTGCATCACATCTATTGTAATAAATGTCTGAAAAAACTTTGGTAACCAATAAATTCGTATCGCAAAACAAGAATTTTTTGGCTTTTAAAACCGCCTCATTTTCTAATTTTACTTGACCAATTGCGATAGGAATTAAATCTTCTTCTGTACAAATTTCTTTGTTTTTATCCCATTTTTCTTGTAAAAAGTCGCGAGCAAATTCTGGAATCCACTCGTCATTGTAATGTGCGGCTAATTGTTTTGAAAGTGTAGTTTTACCCGTGCTTTCTGGGCCATACATTGCAATTTTTATGATGCTTGTAGGTAGCTGTTTAAAGTTTTCTTCCATTGTAAATAAGCCATAACGGCTAAAATTGTAAAAATCAAGTATTGCAACGACAGCATTCCTAAGCCTCTATGAGCAAATAAAGGAACTGCGATACAATCTCCTATAATCCATAATGTCCAACTCTCTAATTTTTTCAAAGCCATATACCACATGGCTGTAAAAAATATTCCAGATGTAAAAATATCAATATAATTAGGAATTTCAAGTTTGTAATCAAAAAAAACATAGACTAAATACGTGACAATCATTGTAAATACAAACAATCCAAAACCTATTACCTTTTCTTTGGTCCTTGTTCTTGAAATTAACAAATCGGGTTCGGTTGATTTTGTTGTCCATTTATACCACCCATAAATGCTCATTATCGAATAATAAAAATTCATAGTCATATCACCAAAATATTTTGCTTGATACAACAAATAAACTGTAATAACGGTTGAAATCAAACCCGTTGGATACACCCAAATATTTTCTTTTTTAGCAAAATAAACACTCAAAATCCCAAATACAAAAGCCACAAACTCTAATGAAATTTGCATATATGAAGCTTCTTTATATTGATTGATTAAAAAATCGAGCATGATTATAAATTAAAAAAGTTGGTGTCATTTTCAAAAGCAGTTCCAATCACAACCAAATCAGCTCCAGCATTATACACTTCTTGAATGGTTTTCATTGAACGAATTCCACCACCTACAATCAATGGAATTTTTATATTTTGAGCTACGTAGCGAATCATTTCTAACGAAACATACTGATTAGCGCCACTTCCAGCTTCTAAATATATTAACTTTTTACCTAAAAACTCACCTGCTTTTGCGGTTTTGTATGCCAAATCAACATTATCTTGCTCAATAGGTAAGGTTTGACTTACGCGTTGAACAGCAGTTTCTTTTCCTCCGTCTATTAGCAAATAACCTGTTGGAATAATTTCTAAATTAGATTTTGCCAATATATCTACCGAATTGATGTGATGTTCAATCAAGTATTCTGGATTTCTGCCTGAAAGCAAACTTAAAAATAGAATGCCGTCAGCTTCATTGGAAATTTGGGAAGGATGTCCAGGAAAAATTAGAATCGGTAACTTAGTTGTGGTTTTAATAATTGAAATGAGTTCGTCTAAATGCGCTCCGCTAAAAGTACTTCCACCCACAAAAACATGTGTGGCTGGTGATTTTATTATTTTTTTTGACAAATCAAAACATTCGTCAATTGTAACCTTTTCAGGATCAATTAAAATAGCCAATAATTTTTTATTTTCTTTTTTGGCTTGAACTATATCTTGATAAATTGCCATTTTTTCAATTAGGGATTGCGCAGACAAAGATATAATCTTCTACAGAATAAAAATGAATATTAAACTTTTCTATTTGCTTATTAAATTTTAACTCAGCAGCACATGTAGCATCAGATAAGTCAAATTCATCTTCGAAAATATGATTAGGAAAACTTATTCCTTTTTCGTTTTTTATTTTAAATATTGCTTCTTTTATTCCCCAAATAACTGTTGCTTTTTGTAATTGTTGTTCTTTAGAAAGATTTGCTAAATGTTTAATATTCATAAATCTAGGTGCGATTTTCAAAGTTTTTTCTTTGAGTTTTTCTAAATCAATTCCCATCAATTCATCACTAATACAAATACATGAAAATTCATGCGAATGCGAAATAGAGATGTTTTTTTCATCACTCAAATGCGGTTTTCCGGCTTCATCATATGTTAAATCATAATCAGTATAACCCAAATGTTGTAGTAACATTCGAACGGCTAAAAATCCTCTTTGATGCTCTTCAGATTTCATCCCTTCTAAACGAAAAAGTGATTTATCTTTTAACGAAACGGCTCTAAATAACGAAGTTACGTCTTCGGTGATATGCCAAAAGTACGCCGTTGTGGTTTCGGTAATATGAATAATTTTATGTAAAGGCATTTATATTTTGTTGTTTTTCAAACCATTAGAAAGCTAAACAATTCACAAATTAATAGAATTCTTTGAAAAAATAAAAAGTTATTTTGTAATTTTGCGCTCTAATTTTTAGAATATACAAATATACATAATAGATGAGTACACAAACATTACCTTATGTAGCTTATAAAGTGAAAGATATTTCACTTGCAGCTTGGGGAAGAAAAGAGATTGAATTAGCTGAAGCTGAAATGCCAGGATTAATGGCATTAAGAGAAGAATATGGAACTAGCCAACCTTTAAAAGGAGCTAGAATTGCTGGATGTCTTCACATGACGATTCAAACTGCTGTTTTAATCGAAACTTTAATTGCTTTAGGTGCAGAAGTTACTTGGTCTTCTTGTAACATTTTCTCAACTCAAGATCAAGCTGCTGCTGCTATTGCTGCTGCTGGAATTCAGGTTTATGCATGGAAAGGTTTGAATGAAGAAGATTTCGATTGGTGTATTGAGCAAACTTTATTCTTTGGTGAAGACAGAAAACCATTGAACATGATTTTAGATGATGGTGGAGATTTAACTAATATGGTTATCGACCGTTACCCAGAATTAGTGGCTGGAATCAAAGGTTTATCGGAAGAAACAACAACTGGAGTTCACCGTTTATATGAAAGAGTAAAAGCTGGAACTTTACCAATGCCTGCAATTAACGTAAATGATTCAGTTACAAAATCTAAATTTGATAACAAATACGGATGTAAAGAATCTGCAGTTGATGCTATTCGTCGTGCAACTGATGTTATGTTAGCTGGAAAAAGAGTTGTGGTTTGTGGATATGGTGACGTTGGAAAAGGAACTGCGGCTTCTTTCCGTGGTGCTGGTTCTATTGTTACAGTTACTGAAATTGATCCAATTTGTGCCTTACAAGCTGCTATGGACGGTTTTGAAGTAAAAAAATTAGATACAGTTATCAAAACTGCTGATATCATTATTACTACAACTGGAAATAAAGACATCGTTTTAGGTTCTCACTTTGAGCAAATGAAAGATAAAACTATCGTTTGTAACATTGGACACTTCGATAACGAAATTGACATGGCTTGGTTAAATAAAAACTTTGGTCACACTAAAAACGAAGTTAAACCACAAGTTGATATTTACAACGTAAACGGTAAAGACATCATCATTTTGGCAGAAGGTCGTTTAGTAAACTTAGGTTGTGCAACAGGTCACCCAAGTTTTGTAATGTCAAATTCATTTACTAACCAAACGTTAGCTCAAATAGAATTATGGAATAACAGTGCTGCATACAACAATGACGTTTATATGTTACCAAAACATTTAGATGAAAAAGTAGCGATGTTACATTTAGCTAAATTAGGAGTTGAATTAGAAACGTTACGTCCAGACCAAGCAGAATACATTGGTGTAGAAGTACAAGGCCCATTCAAACCTGAGTATTACAGATATTAATCTTTAGTGAAAATCGATTAGTGAATAGTCACTTAATCATATAGAACCCTTGCAGAAATGTGAGGGTTTTTTCTTTTACCAACTATTTTTCAACAAATTAACACTAACCTGAAACTTTTGGCGTTAAATTTGTACTAATCATCATCAATCAAAATCAATCATCATGTTAAAACGTTTTTTTATGTTATGCTCGGGCGTAGATTCCGACATAATTAATGGTTGTTCTAATGGCGAGCAAAACAAATATGCCGGAATTGGAGCTACCGTTTTCTTCACCGCCGTAATGGCTTTTATTGCTAGTGCTTATGCGCTTTTTACTGTTTTCGACAATGCTTTTATTGCTGTAGCCTTCGGACTAGTTTGGGGTTTGCTTATTTTTAATTTGGATCGATTTATTGTTTCTACCATTAAAAAAAGAGATAGTTTCTTAGACGAATTCATTCAAGCCACTCCTCGAATTGCTTTGGCGATTATTATTGCTATCGTAATTTCAAAACCATTGGAAATTAAAATTTTCGAAAAAGAAATCAATACTGTTTTACTAAAAGAAAAAAACGAAATGATGTTGGCCAACAAAAAACAAGTAGCCAATTATTTCCAATCCGATTTAGATAAAAACAAAGCGCAAATTGATAGTTTAAAATCGGATATTCTTAAAAAAGAGAAAGAAGTAAATGATTTATATTCGGTTTACATCACCGAAGCCGAAGGAACTGCAGGAACTAAAAAGTTAGGTAAAGGTCCGGTTTATAAAGAAAAACGTGAAAAACACGATTCGGCTTTGCAAGATTTAGCGACATTAAAAGCTTCAAACCAAACCAAAATCACTGATTTAGAAGCAAAAAACAAAACTCTTGAAGCCGATTTAGACAAAAAAGTAACCGAAACCCAACCTATTATCGAAGGTTTCGACGGATTAATGGCTCGAATTAACGCCTTGAATAAATTACCCTTCTTGCCTTCGCTTTTCATTATGCTATTGTTCTTAGCGATTGAAACTTCGCCAATTATTGCGAAATTATTATCGCCAAAAAGCGAATACGATTTCAAACAAGAAGATAACGAAATGGGTATCAAAAATATGTTAGCACAAAATCGTTACCAAAGCGAATTACAAAAGAAAACCGATGCAGAAATCTACGATAAAGTGTATACTGACATCAAAGAAGACAAAGAACTCTATAACTACAAAAAGAAAAGCGCGTTGGAATTATTAAAACTCCAAGCTGATGGATTTGTAGAGAAACAAAAGAAATCAATGTAAAAAGAAAAAACCCGATAATTAATTATCGGGTTTCTTTTTTTAACTATGGTAGATAAGAATAACCGTTTTTAGTTTTCCAAAGGAAATATTTTTCTAGAATTAATTTATTAAAATCATAAATCACATTTGGAATCATAACAGCAAAATTTCTTGGTTTAAACAAATGGTCTGAAAAAATAATCACTTCTTTTTTTCCGCAATCCATAATACACAATCCCATTATTTTTCCCCAAGCTTTTTCTTTTAATTTGGTTTTCCCTTCAGTGACTCTAATAATATTTTCTGCCACAATTTTGCCTGTTTCATCACTTGGATAACCTGTTTTAGGCGATGCGAAAGGAACTTTACTTGGTGTAAATGGTAGCGGAACATTTACTGCAATTCCAGCAGCCCATACATTTGAATAATCAACATGTTGGTAACTATCTTTAACCGAAATATAGCCAGTTGGTGTTGCGTGTAAATTTGGAGAATTTGTCACAAAATCAACCCCAATAAAAGGTGGCATCAACATAGAAAATTTGAATGGCAATTCTTCGTCACTTGTTAAAAGGATTTTGTTTTCGGTTACTTCTTTGACACCTACTTGCGTTCTATAATGAATATTAAACATTTTCATAAAAGATTTTAGCATACTTTCTCCCATTGGCATTCCATCAATACCAAAATGTCCTAAATAATCTTCTGGTGTTATCCAATATAAATCTACTTTTTTACGAATATTTTGTTCGCGAAGCCATTTTTCTACATTAAATAAAAATTCATAAGCAGCGCCCATACAACCAGCATTTTGAGTCGCGCCAATTACAATTGGTCCTGGGTTTTTCTTAAATTCTTCTAATGCAGTTCTAGCTTTCATCGCTCCATTTGGAGTTCCGATATAATGTGTATGTTCAGCAACGCCAGGAGCAATATCATACTTTACTTTTGGACCTGTAGCCACAACAAGATGATCATATTTATAATCGCCTTTATCTGTGGTTACAATTTGATTTTTCACATCAACATTAAGCGCCTCAGCATTAACAAAATCAACCCCCTTTTTAGCTAAAATAGTATCTTTTCTAAATGAAATATCTTTAATATCTCTTCTTCTAAAAGGCACCCAAATTAATGACGGAATAAATAAAAATAACGGTGATTTATCTATCAAGATTACTTTATGCTTGTCTTTGCCTTTTCTTTTAATTTCAAGTGCCGCAGTCATCCCTGCAAAACTTCCTCCTATAACTACTGTTGTTGTCATTTTATTTCGATTTTATGAAGTAAAGTTACCTCATATTCAAAACATTATCTGTTACATAAGTTACACAAACAAAAAAGCCTGAAACATAAATTTCAGGCTTTGAATGACAATAGTATATGTTATAAATATTTTAAAATATCGGACTTTAATCGGTCATATTCTCCTTGAAGGATTAATCCGTTGTCCAATAATTTTTTATAATTCTGAAGTTTCGCAAATAATTCGTCTTGCGATAAATGTGCCAAACCTTTTTCCTCCGAAATTGGAGCTTCAACTTCTGTGTCGCGAATAACTTCGTTTGGAGTTGGCATTAACTCCGCAAAATGAGTTACTTCTTCCGCTTGAATTTCTTCAACTACTTCTTCTACAACAGGAATATCGGCTTTAACTTCTTCTACAACCGGAGTAGCAACTTTTGGATTTTTCAATAAATCTAATTGCTCTTTTGCATAAGTATATAATTTTCGTGCTTGATTTTTTGGTAAATAATCAACCGTATGTGTTAAATCGGAATTGGTTGTAAAGGTAAAATCAGCCCCTAAAATTCCTTCTTTTACAAACGAACCTGCGATATCATCCCAATCATAATCAATGAATTCCATTGATAATCCTAAATTTTTAGGCTTGCATAAAATGATGCGTTTATTTGTTACCACAATGCTATCTGGAAAAATAGTTACCGCTGGTTTTTTCTGAACAGCAATATACCCTACTTCTTCATTCGACATCAAAAGATTCTCCAATTTAGCCGTGATTTTCTCAATTGCTTTTGGATCTTGATCTTCGTTTAATATTTTTTTTAAGTTGTCTATCATGATAGTTACTTTGAATTTTCTTTTTTATAGCACAAAAGTAATGCCTAATTTTCTAATTCTTGAATTTCTTGTTGGACTTTTTTCGTTAAACTTTTGAAAACAAGTTCATAGGAATGATTAATCAATTCGCACATCATTTTATCGGAAACATCACCATGAAAACGAACGGTATTCCAATGTACTTTACTCATGTGATAGCCAGGCTCAATAGCTTCATATTCCGCTCGAAATTCTAAAGCTCGCTCTGGATCGCATTTTAAATTTAACGATGGTGTTCCTTTTTCCCACTCGGATAAAGAAGTTAGGCAAAACATTTTTCCTCCTACTTTAAACACCAACGTATCTTCATCAAACGGAAAATGTTCGGTGACGCCTTTTTTAGATTGACAGAATTCGTAGAGTTGTTGAATGTTCATTTTATAATTATTTAAATGAATTGACCAAAAGTTAAAAGTGTTCCATTCGGATCAATAATTGAAAACTCAATTTGATTCCAAGGTTTTTTCTCTAACGTTCCATTTGGATGTATTGCTATCTCTTTTTCTATTAACGTATTGTAAAACAATTCTATTTCTGCATTCACCCTCAAATAAATCATAAAATTTGATTTTTTTGGATCTAAATCCTGATATGAGAAAAAATGAAGTTCTGTTTGCTCAAAATTTAAAATAAGATACTCGCCATAATCTGCATCCAGATGAAATCCTAATTTTTGATAAAAATCAATTGTTTCTCGTTTATCAATGAAAGGCAATTTTGGAATAATAGCAACTATCATATTTTTAAAACATTTTGTACAAAACAGGTTTACTTGGACTTGCATCATTTTCAAACGAAGCAAATTGCAAATTCAAGAAATAACTCCCATCTTGAATTTCTTCGTTTACATAAATCATTTCGGTAATTGTGCAATTAAAACGAGCATCTTCATTCACTTGATTCACATCTTTTACATTCCAAAACGCTTTATGTGCTAATAATTTTCCTTCGTCGTGTTCTTTGTCGACACTTGGTAAATCGATTAGTAGATGTTGAATGCCTTTTTCTCTGATGTAAATCGCGGCAGCTTCTTCTAAATAAGGTGGATTTGTATTGGAATAATTCAGATGTTTTTTACTTTCTGGATTAGGTAATGTTCTGATGACAATGGCTTCTGGTGAATTTTCTCCCAAAGCAAGTTCAATTTGTTCTTTTGTAATAATTAAATCTTCTCCAACTACTTTTGGTTCCACCGAAATCAATTCAGCAGTAAAGAAAAATTGTTTTAAACATTGATTAATCGAATAAAAATCGCGGGTAATATGTCCTAAACATTCCGTATGCGTGCCATGTGCATGCGGATTGAAGAAAATATTATTGAAATTCGTAGATGATTTTCCTTCAGAAACTTTTCCTATCCAATCTCCCATTGTTACAGGTTCAATTTCAGGTCTATTTTGATACCAAGCAATCGGATTTTGTTCATTGTTGGTTAGTGGAATCGAAATATCAAGTGGTTTTGATAAGTCGATTTGTATGTTGTTGATGGTTGCTTTCATATTTTTTACCGCAAAGAGCGCAAGGGTTTCACTAAGTTCACAAAGCTTTTAGCTTTCTTTGTGTTCTTAGTGGTTAAACTATTCCAAATTTAGTAAAAACAAATCACTTGCAATTCCGTCACTCAAAAACTTTCCTTTTTTTGTAGTTCGCAAGATATTATCATCCACAAATAACAAATGATCTTCGATGAATTTTGCCGCTTGTTGGTTCAAATAATCCAAATAGGTTTTCCCAAATTCTTGTTCGATTCTTTCTAATGAAACACCCCAAATCGTTCGTAAACCCGTCATAATATATTCGTTATAACGATCGGTTTTGGTTAAGATTTCTATTTCAATTGGTAATTTATTTTCTTGAATCGATTTTATATAAAGCGAATTGTTTGAAACATTCCAACCTCTATTTTTCCCATCATAACTGTGAGCTGACGGACCAATTCCGATGTATTTTTTACCTAACCAATAACTCGAATTGTTTTTGGAAAAATAATTCTCTTTTCCAAAATTTGATAATTCATAATGAATGAATCCGTTTTCCGAAAGTTTGTCGACTAAAATATGAAAATGTTCCTGTGCGACTTCATCATCTGGTTGTGGAATAATTCCTTTTTGTATGAACGAATGCAAAGCGGTTTTGGGTTCAACCGTTAAAGCATAACTAGAAATATGCGGCACGCCAAAAGACAAAGCCGTTTCGATGTTTTGTAACCATTTTTCATTGCTCATTTCGGGAACACCGTAAATCAAATCAATAGAAATATTATCAAAATATTGAGTGGCAATTTCCAAACACTTTTTAGCTTCTTCCACATTATGCGCGCGATTCATCGTCTTCAAATCATCTTCAAAAAAAGATTGAATTCCGATTGATAATCGATTGACTTTATTTTTTGAGAGTTCAATTATTCGGTTTTCAGTTAAATCATCTGGATTGGCTTCTACCGTAATTTCTGGATTTTCGACTACTTTATAATTTTTATAAACTGCATCAATCAAAAATTTTAAATCTGAAATTTCTAAAATACTTGGCGTTCCACCACCAAAATAAATCGTCTCTACTATCTCATTTTGAAATTCACTTTTACGCATTTCAATTTCTTTAGCCAAAGCCAAAACCATTTCATCTTTCTTCTTCAAATTAGTAGAAAAATGAAAATCGCAATAATGACAAGCTTGTTTGCAAAAAGGGATATGGATGTAGATTCCGCTCATTTTAAGTGCTCAGTGTTCAGGTTTTAGTGTTCAGTGCTATGATAAAGTAGTATTTAGTTTTCAGATTTTGAACCGAATTTTCCCGGGTTTAAAATCATGTAATTTATTAATCTTCCAACTTCTTTTTATTTTTCAGTCAAATAATCAAATGTGTCTTGAGTAATATATTTACAAGCTAAAGCATATTCTAACCAGCCTTGTGTTTCAGAATTTTCTGCATCAGCATCAGTTAATTTGCTGTGAAAATATTTTGGATATTCCCTTTTTCGATAGGCTTCTGCAATCGTAATAGTAACACTTCTTGAACTTCTTCTAATCTGATCTGTTAAATAATAAGTTTCTTCTTTTGGAAAACTTTTTGATATTTCAAAAACTTCCATTGCAACATCAAATCCTTTTTTATAAGCTAATAAATCTTGAAATCTCATATTGTTTTTTTACACGATATTATACTGAAAACTAAAAACTGAGCACTGAGCACTATTTTTTTATTCTATCTTCATTCTGTTTCACAAAAGAATCCCAACCCGAATAACTTTTTCCCACTTCTACTCTTCCCGAATTGAAAAAATGACAAACAGCTGCTGCTAAACCATCAGTAGAGTCAAGATTTTTTGGTAATTCTTTTAAACCTAATAATTGTTGAAGCATTTTGGCAACTTGTTCTTTACTGGCATTTCCGTTTCCGGTTATGGCCATTTTAATTTTTTTGGGTTCGTATTCGGTAATGGGAAT
>ERZ1034363.507-NODE-507-length-26666-cov-10.218737_pt1 | contig 26666 bp, 30 predicted proteins | sample MGYA00520616_ERZ1034363 | MGnify/ENA primary metagenome ERZ1034363 (study PRJEB33736, sample SAMEA104284506) | Azolla filiculoides | biome: Urban; feature: Water surface; material: Ditch water | place: Netherlands | collected 2015-10-28 | depth 0-0.1 m ... | reverse complement strand
ACTCTCGACCTATACCTTGGCAAGGTATCGCTCTACCAACTGAGCTACTGCCGCATGAGAGCCCAAATTATACAGAACATGTGAAATCTGGGTCAAGCCTAATTTCACAAAAGTTACTTAATCGGATTCTTTGAGGTCTGGCCAGGCCACATACAGATAATAAGCCATAGACCATAAAGTCAGTGCTGCAGCGATCCAGATGAGCAAGGTGCCCCAGAAGCGCATGTCGTAGCCGCCTAACTCAGCCCCGTATAACAACATCGGTATGGCAGACAGCTGTGCTGCCGTTTTGAACTTGCCAATCATGTTAACGGCGACGCTCTTGCGTTTACCCATGCTGGCCATCCATTCGCGCAACGCAGAGATCGTAATTTCTCGTCCGATAATAATAATGGTAACCAGTTCGCTAACCCGGCCATCGGCCACCAGCAGGATCAAGGCCGTAGAGACGATCAGTTTATCGGCAACCGGGTCGAGAAAAGCCCCAAAGTTGGATGTCTGATTCCACTTACGCGCAAGATATCCATCGAGCCAGTCCGTTAGCGCGGCGAAGATGAAGATGATGGCCGAAAGAATGTTTCTGCCCTCTTCTGCTATTGGCAATACTTGCGGCACAAAAGCAACAATCAGCAGCGGTATACAGGCGATACGCGCCCAGGTCAGAAAGAGTGGCAGATTCATCATGTGCGTATTATCAGCTATCTTGTAGTGCTTCGTGAACCCGTTGTGCTAATTCAGCACTCATCCCGGGCACATTGGCAATCGCATCTATGCTGGCCACCTTCATGGCCGATACGTTGCCGAAGCATGTCATGAGCGCTTTCCGGCGTTTGGGACCAATACCTGCAATCTCGTCCAGCCGTGATCCAAAGCGGGCTTTTTGTCGGCGGCCGCGGTGGCCTGTTAGCGCAAAGCGATGCGCCTCATCGCGTATTTCCTGTACCAGGTGTAACCCGGGATCATCCGGGTCTAGATGCAATGGCTCACGTTCATCGCTAAAGATCAGTGACTCAAGACCGGGCTTACGTCCTAATCCCTTGGCCACACCCACCAGAGGCATGTCCGATCGGCCCAATTCGGCTAAGGCTTCTGCAGCTTTAGCTACCTGCCCCTTGCCGCCGTCAATGAGTATCAGATCTGGGCGGATACCTTCCACGCCCTTATCGCTTGGTTTATAGCGTCGAAACACGGCCTGGTGGATGGCAGCATAGTCATCACCTGGTGTGATGTCGGTGATGTTGAACCGACGGTAATCCGCGCGACGCATCGCCCCACCCTCTTTATCGTCATGCGTCCAGACCACACAGGATGCGACAGCAGCTTCACCTTGGGTGTGGCTGATATCAAAGCACTCGATACGATTCAATTGCTCAAGGGCCAAGCCGGCTTGTTGCAAGGCCACGAGCAGCGATTGCTGACGTTTACCCTGCAGGCTCTGCATTCGCCGGCGCTGTGTAAGTGCCAGTTGTGCATTATTCACCGCCAGCTCCACCCAGGATTTATGTTGGGCGTAATACGGCAGATCCATCGGTAAAGGCCTACCAATAATGCCGACCAGCGTTTCAATGACTGCTTCGTCAACCGCAACATTGACGAGCACTTTGCCGGGGGGCGGATGCAAAGCGTAATGCGATTCAATAAAGGCAGAAAGCACTTCGCTAAGCGATGCCTGATCTAATTGGTTACCGGCCTGCGGGAAGTGCGCACGATCGCCCAGATGACGACCGCCGCGTACCATGGCCAGATTCACACAGAGACTACCGCCCTGTTCCACGGCAACGATGATGTCGACATCCTCTGCCTGGTGACTATCCATAATCTGGGTGTCTTGCGCGTGATGCAGCGCCTGGATCTGATCACGGAGCTGTGCCGCTTGTTCGAAAGCCAGATTCTCTGCAGCCTTTTCCATCAGACCCGTCAGGCGTTGCATCGTTTCCTGATGACGCCCCTGTAGAAATAGGGTTGCTGCTTTTACGTCTTCCGCATAATCCGTTTCGTTGATGCGCCCGACACAGGGGCCACTGCAGCGTTTGATCTGATAAAGCAAACAGGGCCGCGTGCGGTTATTAAAAACACTATCTTCACAGGTGCGTAGGCGGAAGATCTTCTGTAGCAGGTGCACGGCTTCGCGCACCGAATAGGCATTCGGGTACGGGCCAAAATACTCTGCGTTATTCGATAGCGATCCCCGATGAAGCCCAATTAACGGCCAGGTCTCTTTTGTGAGACGAATGTAGGGGTAAGACTTGTCATCACGAAACAGAATGTTGTACCTGGGCGCCAACTCTTTAATGAGGTGGTTTTCAAGTAACAGCGCTTCTGATTCAGAGGGCGTTGGGGTCACCATCAGGCTGGCAACTTTGCTCACCATCAGTGCAATCCGTGGGCTACTCAGGTTCTTGGCAAAGTATGACGAGACGCGGCTTTTGAGATTACGTGCCTTGCCTACGTAAAGCACCTGACCATCTTCGGCCAGAAAGCGATACACCCCCGGCCGCTCAGGCAGCGTGCGCACCTGATCTTGCAGGGGGTGGCTCATGAATTACAGCGCCTGAATGCGTTTCAGTGCGGCTTGATAGTCAGGATTGGCTTCAAGTTGGGCACGCGATAGTGGCTGTGCTTTACCTAGGCCAGGCTGTCCCAACAGATTAGGGATGCGGGCAGCACGCACAGGATGTGCCTCGGGCTTCCATTCTTCAATGAGCGCATCAACAAAGTCGGGCTTGTTACACACCAGCAATACATCACAACCGGCATCCCAAGCGGCATTGGCACGATCAACAATGCTACCGGCTACGCTGGCACCTTCCATAGACAAGTCGTCGCTGAAAATAATGCCCTCAAATTGGCATTCCAGGCGGAGCTTTTCTAGCCAGCGTGGTGAAAAGCCTGCGGGACGGTCATCCAGTACCGGATAAATCACATGCGCCGGCATGACTGCATCGAGCGATAGCTCATGGTACGGCTGCATATCGATTTCAATTTCTGCCATGCTGCGCTCATCGACAGGAATGGCGACGTGGGAATCTGCTTCTACCCAGCCATGGCCCGGGAAATGTTTGCCACATGAACCCATGCCACCCTTAGCCAGCCCACGAATCAATGCCGCTGCCAGTCTCGATACGATCTGCGGGTCTTTGGAAAAGCTACGGTCGCCGATAACGCCGCTGCGACCCCAGTCCAAATCCAGCACCGGGGTAAAGGAGAAATCTACCCCGTGGGCACGTAATTCGCTAGCCAGAACCAGGCCAACAGCTTCAGCTGACTCATCAGCAGCGATAGGATCTTTAGCAAAAAGCTCGCCCAGTAAACGCATCGCTGGCAGTCGTGTGAAGCCTTCGCGGAAGCGTTGTACCCTGCCCCCTTCGTGATCGACGGTAATTGGCAGCGGTGGCTGACGCAGGCTGGCAATCTCCTGTGTCAAAGCCGAAAGCTGTACCGGATCTTTATAGTTACGAGAAAAAAGAATCACACCGCCCACCAGCGGATGCAGAAGCCGATACTTATCCGCTTCAGTGAGTGACAGGCCTTCCACGTCGATCATTAAAGGACCGTAGGGTACATTCGTGCTCATAGCTTCTCCACAACAACAAAGGCGACCGCATGATCCACTTCATCCGTGATGGAGAGATGAATCTGCAGGGAACGCTGGCGGATCCACTCTGCCAGCTCGGGTTCAAAACTAAAAAACGGTTTGCCCAGAACATCGTGTTCTACACGGATCGAAGGCAATAAAACAGGCGCGCGCAAGCCTGTGCCTAACGCTTTAGCCAGTGCCTCTTTAGCCGCAAAGCGTTTGGCAACAAAGCGATCTTGGGCAGATATGGATTGCGCTTCAGCTTGCTCAGCCGGATGCAACAGATGTGCAGTACCACGCTCGGGATGCCGAGATAATAGCTGTCCGATGCGCTGAACAGAAACGATATCCGTACCGATGCCGTGAATCATGGCTTTTAACGATTGAGGCTGACGGCTTCACGCATGAGCCGCTTCATTTCGGCAACAGCTTCCCGCAACCCAACAAAGACAGAGCGGCTGACGATGGCGTGACCGATATGTAATTCACGGATGCCCGGCAAGGCAGCAATCGGTTGAACGTTATAGTAATTCAATGCGTGACCCGCATTAAAACGCATGCCGAGGGTACGGATTTGCTGGCCAGCGGCTGCAACGCGCTGTAGTTCAGATTGAACGGCCGGACGTTCGATATCACGCCCTGCTGCGTGAAAGGCATGCGCGTAGGGTCCGGTATGAATTTCGCAAACCTGCACACCAATTCGGGCAGCAGCAGCGACCTGATCAGGCTCTGCATCGATAAAAGTGCTGGTAACAATACCGGCATCGCGTAGCTTACCTACAATTTTTGCGAGTCGAGCTTCCTGACCGACGATATCCAGACCGCCTTCGGTAGTAACTTCCTGACGCCCTTCGGGCACCAGCATGGCCATTTCCGGTTTGAGTGCGCAGGCAATACCGACCATTTCTTCGGTAGCCGCCATTTCCAGGTTGAGTTTGATCTGAGTCAGGTCGCGTAGCTTACGAACATCAGCATCCTGGATATGACGACGGTCTTCACGCAGATGAACAGTAATGCCATCCGCTCCACCCAGATGCGCTTCAACTGCCGCCCACACCGGATCCGGCTCATAAGTGCGCCGCGCCTGACGGAGAGTCGCTACGTGATCAATATTTACGCCGAGTTCAATCATGATAGAAATTCAGTAAACGATTCAGAGGTCAGCCAGCTCTTCAAACAGGCGACGACTATGCAGTTGCCGCCCATTCAGATAAAAGGCCATCAAACTGCGCATGAGTTGTTTGCTCTCGATCAGTGTGACGGGGTTGTCAAAGGACTCTGCATCCATATCGAGCAGCGTCTGTCCGCTTATTGTACCGGCGCTGGCCGAGGAATCGGCAATGATCCGCGGCCCGGATTCCATTTCGTACAGATAACGGTTTTCAGCTGCAATGGATTGACCCGATGTATCGTGGGCCAGCATGAGGCCATAACCAAGTTCCCCTAGCAGGCGTTTCTCAAAACGACGTAATGCACCGGAGAAAAATGCCGCATCATGCGTTTCAGATGCTGATAGTGTCTGCAAAGTCGTGCTGTAATGCTCGAAAAGCTGCTCGTGCGCATCTTCTCGCGGCAACAGATTAATCAGCAGTTCATTCAGGTAATAGCCACACAGCAAGGCGCGCCCCTGCAACAACGGCTGGCCGCCCTGCCATTCGGCATTATGTAGGGTGACCACATCACCCTTGCCGCTCCAGGTTATCTCTAGCGGCTGGAAACCCATGAGCACACCACGCATGGCGGATCGTGGACGACGTACGCCTTTGGCCACCAAAGCCATACGGCCGTAATCCCGGGTAATCGCTTCAACCACCAGACTGGTTTCCCGATAGGGTCGGCTATGCAGCACAAAGGCTGGTTGGCGTTCAACTTTAACGGGCCGCATGGGAATCAGCTATGCGTTAAGGTGGCGATTATTCGTAGCCTAGGGTACGCAGCAGGCGTTCGTCATCTGCCCAACCCGACTTTACTTTGACCCATAGCTCAAGGTAGACCGTGCCACCGAACATACGCGTCATGTCCTGACGCGCCTCTGAGGCGATACGTTTCAGCGTTTCACCGTTACGGCCAATGATCATAGGCTTATGCGATTCACGATCGACGACGATGGCCGCAAAGATGCGGCGCAGCTCACCTTCGGTTTCGAATTTTTCAATTTCAACCGTCGCTGCATAAGGAAGTTCATCACCCAGCAGGCGGAACAGTTTTTCGCGAATGTATTCAGAGGCAATGAAACGTTCACTACGATCAGTAAGCGTATCGGGATCGTATAGGAATCCCTGTTTCGGTAAAGTCTTGCGGATCTCACCTAGTAGCGCATCTGTTTGCGTACCCTTTTCAGCACTTACCGGAACAATCGCAGCCCAATCACGTAATTCAGCCAATTTCGCCACAAAAGGAAGCATGGCTGCTTTGTCTTTAAGCTCGTCAATCTTGTTGAGTACCAGAATCACCGGCCGATCATCGGGCAACAGTGCCATAACCTTCCGGTCAGGATCTCCAAAACGCCCTGCCTCGATGACGAAGCAAATTACATCGACATCCAGTAGTGCCTGAGTCACGCCACGGTTCATCGTGCGGTTAAGTGCCGAACTATGTTTGGTTTGGAAGCCCGGGGTATCAACAAAAATATATTGCGCATCGTCATCACTACGCACACCCATGATGCGATGCCGCGTGGTTTGTGCTTTACGTGACGTAATGCTGAGTTTTTCACCAATCAGACGGTTAAGCAATGTCGATTTGCCCACATTCGGGCGGCCAACCAGGGCAACTAGACCCGCAGGCTTCAGATCCTCGGTCAGTTCAATCGGAAGTTCGGTCATCGTGTTTTATCCTGTTGTACAGCTTCTAACTGCTTAAGGGCAAGTTCGGCCGCCTGCTGTTCGGCAGCACGACGGGTCGGACCCTGACCACGCGTTTCTATCTGGTGGTCTGCGATATGACATACCACCTCAAAGGTCTGAGCGTGGGCCGCACCACTTGCTTTAGGCACATCGTAAACGGGCAGCGGAAAGCGACGGCCCTGTAGCCATTCCTGTAAACGTGTTTTGGCATCTTTAGCTGATGGCAATTGCTGGAGATCGATCGCAGCAATACGTGGGCTGAAACTGCGCAATATCACCCGGCGAGCCGTTTCAAAGCCTGCGTCCTGCCAGATTGCACCATAAAGCGCTTCGACGGTATCAGCCATGATTGACGGACGGTTTTGTCCGCCACTCTTTAGCTCCCCTTCGCCAAGGCGTAGATAGCGACTGATCGAAAGCTCTCCGGCAACGATGACCAGCTGGTCCTGACAGACAAGATTAGCCCGCAAACGGGAAAGATCACCCTCAGGCAGATCTGGAAAGGACTGGAAGAGTGCTTCGGCCACAACGGCATTGAGAATGGAGTCACCCAGAAACTCCAGGCGCTCATAATGGTCTCGCCCATAACTACGATGGGTTAGCGCCTGTTCAAGCAGTGACTGATTGCAAAACTGATACGCAATAGCAGACTCAAGCGATGCCAGCAGGCTCTGTGCCGTAGCGCGACGCTGAGCGGTTTGCGTCATGCTGAAGTCAACTTAGCGAAATGAGCCAATGCGGCCCAGATCGCCCCAGTGAAACCAGATAAAGAAGGCTTTGCCGACGATGTTGGCATCCGGTACGAAGCCCCAGACACGGCTATCTTTACTGTTGTCACGGTTATCACCCATGACAAAGTAATTATCAGCCGGTACTTTGCAGACAAAACCAGCGCTATCGTAACGACACTGATCGCGATAAGGGAAACGGGCTACATCTGGCACAAAGGCCGGCGCATCGGCATCATTCAGTGTGTTGTAGGTAATACCGTTCAGGCTTTCCTGATAATGCTTCGAATAGTACATGCGGTCCGGATGCAGATAATCGGTTTCAGGTGTGCGTGGCACAGGCACACCATTGATGCTGAGTTGCTTATTTTGATAGCTCACAGTATCGCCCGGCAGGCCAATCACCCGCTTGATGTAATCGACATTTGGCTCTGGTGGGTAACGGAATACGACAACATCGCCGCGGGCTACTGCACTTCCACCGACGATTTCAGTACCGACGATCGGCAGACGCAGACCGTAAGTAAATTTATTGACCAGAATATAGTCACCAACCTGCAGCGTAGGAATCATCGAACCCGATGGAATCTTGAAGGGTTCAACCACGAAAGAGCGCAGCGCAAAGACAGCAAGAATAACCGGGAACAGACTGGCGCCCCACTCCACCCAGATCGGGTTTTTGCTGCCCGGCTTACGCAGTTTGCGTGCATAGAGCACATCAATCAGCCAGAGAATACCTGTGGCCAGGGTGATCAGAAAAAGGATCAGTGCAAAATTCATTCAATCGTTCCGTACGCTTAATTACTTACCATCAACTCGTAGCACTGCCAGGAATGCTTCCTGCGGTACTTCAACCGTGCCGATCTGCTTCATGCGCTTCTTACCAGCCTTTTGTTTCTCGAGCAGTTTCTTCTTACGGGAAATGTCGCCGCCGTAACACTTTGCCAACACGTCCTTACGCATGGCCTTCACTGTTTCTCGTGCAATGATCTGCGCGCCCAGTGCTGCCTGAATAGCCACGTCATACATCTGGCGCGGAATGAGTTCACGCATCTTACTGACCAGTTCACGACCCCGGTAAACCGAAGTGGAACGGTGCACGATGAGTGACAGGGCATCAACTTTGTCGCCATTGATCAGCACATCGAGTTTCACCATATCGGCCGTGCGATATTCCTTGAACTCGTAATCCAGCGAGGCATAGCCGCGTGAAACCGACTTGAGCTTGTCAAAGAAATCGAACACGACTTCCGAAAGCGGCAGCTCATAAATCATCTGAACCTGACGACCGTGATAACGCATATCAATTTGCGAGCCACGTTTCTGGTTACACAGTGTGATTACGGAACCCACATACTCTTGGGGTAGGAAAATAAAGGCGGTGATGATGGGTTCGCGAATCTCTTCGATCTTGCCGACATCAGGTAACTTCGCAGGATTCTCTACAATGATCTCTTCACCATTGCGCTGACGCACCTGATACACCACGGTAGGTGCCGTAGTGATGAGATCCATGTCGAATTCGCGTTCCAGACGTTCCTGGACGATTTCCATGTGTAACAGACCCAGGAAACCACAGCGAAAGCCGAAACCCAGGGCTTGCGATACTTCCGGCTCGAACTGCAAGGCCGCATCGTTCAGCTGTAGCTTTTCTAGAGAATCGCGTAGCTGTTCATATTCATTCGGCTCTACCGGATACAGACCAGCAAACACCTGAGGTTTGATTTCCTTAAAGCCTTCGAGCGCTTGCTCGGCCGGACGATCTGCCAGGGTAATCGTGTCACCCACACGTGCGGCTTTCAGTTCCTTGATATTGGAAATGATAAAGCCCACTTCTCCTGCCGATAGCTGCGGCTGCTGCTTGGATTTCGGGGTAAAAATACCTACTTGTTCACACAGATGTGTCGAACCGGTCGACATTAACTTCATGCGGTCTTTGGGTTTGAGCACGCCATCAATAACCCGCACCAGCATCACTACGCCCACGTAGTTATCAAACCACGAGTCGACAATTAATGCTTTGAGTGGCGCACTCTCATCACCCTTGGGTTCAGGCACCTTCTGGACTATTTGCTCGAGAATGTCATCGATACCAATGCCCGTTTTAGCACTGGCCTCCACCGCTTCGGTGGCATCAATGCCAATGACGTCTTCAATTTCGGCACGAGCCGTATCCGGGCTGGCGGATGGCAAATCGATCTTATTAAGCACCGGAACTACTTCGACACCCAGATCCAGAGCCGTGTAGCAGTTTGCAACCGTTTGCGCTTCTACACCCTGCGAGGCGTCAACAACCAACAGCGCACCTTCACAAGCAGATAGCGACCGAGAGACTTCATAGGAGAAGTCGACGTGTCCCGGGGTATCGATCAAATTCAGACGATAAACCTGACCGTTCTTGGCTTTGTAATCCAGCGCGGCAGTTTGTGCCTTAATGGTAATGCCACGTTCCTTTTCGATATCCATCGAGTCCAGAACCTGTGCTTCCATTTCCCGATCAGACAACCCACCACACCGCTGAATCAAACGGTCAGCCAGGGTAGATTTGCCATGGTCAATGTGGGCAATGATCGAAAAGTTACGTATGTGCTTCACGGAATTCCATTTTTCCAGCCTGTGGCTGGCAACAAGTGCAGTGAGTGCGCCTAATGACGCCTGATCAACCCTATATTCTACCGGATCGCAGCCAAAGGCTGACCTTCTTAACGATCAGAATCCCCGGTTTAGTGCACGGGTGGCTGTCCCGTTTGACTCAATGCCTTTATATCTTCTTTAGTGCTCTGGTCATAGCCGGGCGGGGATTTAGCCCAGGGATATCCATTGACTGCTTTGTTATAGCCGTATTCAAAGAGCGCCTGCATGTATTTTCGGTCAAACTCGGCTGGATGCGGTTGCTTAAAGTCATCGCCGATAAAAGCCAGGTTGAAACTTACCTTGTCCCGGAGCGCAATTTGATAGATCTGGTACAGATTCCCTACACCCTGGGATTGAATAATTTTCTTGTAGGATTTATCTAGGACGCTCAGGCTGTTAACTTCAGTGGTTCCCTGCTCGACTGAAATCTTGGCATTCCGAATAATAAAGGCTTGTCGAGCTCTGGGCTTGAGAATGCCTGTTTCGATCGCTTTTTTACCCGCAGCGGCCGGGTATAAGTAAATCTGGACTGAGAGACCGCCATCCACATGTAGCTCATGGTAATCAATGCCATCCAGACTTGATTCAAATAATTCAGGGGGGAAAAAGCCAGGCACGGCAGCCGAAGCAAGCATGACACGATGGAAAAGCAATGCGGATTCTGGTGTTCTCAAAGAAGCAATTTTCCCCATATTCCAGAGAACGAGTTGACCGCTGTCAATGTTGGTTGTACCTAACAGCAGTAACCTTCCCTCGTTTTCATAGGCCTGAGCAATTTTTTCAAGCATGTCACTATCGACGGTTTTTCTAATCAGATTAAACAGCGGCGTGTTATCTCCGATCGACATACCAAACAACATTGAAATCAAACGCCTCACTTTGTAAATGTCATCAGGCGTAATCGTCGTAAATACCTCTTTGATTTTGTAGTCGTAGTCAGAGCCCAGATAAGCAAAGGGCGCAATTAGCGAACCGGTACTAATGCCAACGACCTGATCAAATACTGGCCGACTACCCTCTTTCGTCCAGCCAGATAAGAGTCCCGCACCGAATGCACCGTTGTCACCACCACCCGAAAGAGACAAATAGGTTGGTGGATTGTTATTTTGAGCGTGCTTGGGCGCGACGATCTTTAGTTCATTGAGGAAGGCTGAAATACCATCGTCAGTACTTGGAACAAACCGGATATTGGACATGCCTTCTACCTGAACGCCCTGTAGTTTGCTATCCAGAACAGCATTCTTACGCTCTAACGAACTACAAGCAACGATTAATGAACAGGATAAAAGAACAATACCAAAATTTAAAAACCGATTTTTACACATTAACTCAATGTCTCTTGATTATTTGGGCGCAACGTCAGGATTACTGTCATTGAGTAGGGAGATTGGAACATCAGGAATCGCATCACGAAGCCTAATAAACTCGTGATTGTATTCAGACAAATTAACATGAGTCAGCAGAGGAAACTCGAGACTGAAAATCAGATAGATGGCTGCTGACATGAGCAAAGCAAAAACAATCAGCAGAAAGCGCTCCTTACGTTGCTCGATACCCATTTTGTAGCCAGCCAGGAACGAACTGATAATCACCAGGAAAATAAGGCTCACCCATATGATTCTTGGCGGGTGAAAGAACATGGCCTGCCGTTGTGAGTCATAAGCACTGGACATGGCACTGACCTGCCGAACCAAGTCGTTGGCCAAAGCCCTATCTGGCGATGTCACCTTTCTCACTGATGCAAGTGACGTGTTTTTGATTTTGCTGAGCAGGGCTTCAGCGTTACTTTGCTTTTCCTTGAATTGCGTCGTATCCAGAATGTTGTTATAAAGCGTAATGCGCGAGTCAAGATACTTTTTGAAAAGATCATCAACGGGTGGTCGGTCTTCTTGATTCAAATAGCTGATTGAGCCATACGCCGAACTAATGGCGTTCGCTTCAGCAACAATTAATCGCTCTCGTTGATCCAACCGTCCTGCGGCACCGGAAAATGTAAACGCAATAATCAGACCCATCAAACCAAGCACTGCGCCAATGAGCGTGTCGTCAGATTTGGTGCGTTTGCCCTCACTTTTATGGTGTGTTCTATCGCCAATGATCGATCCGAACTTAACTACACCCAGAATAGCTAAGAACATTAAAACCGGGAACATGCCGGATTTAATGAGTTCAAAACCTAAATAATATTTTTCCATGAAGGGTATTCTGTATAGAACCGGTTAGTTAACGTTTACTTTAGAGCCGGTTGTACCTGGGGAATCGGGACAAAAATCTGCACATTAGATCGGCGAATCAGCAGTGTAGACGGCGCCTTGCCATCCATCTGGGCAATTAACTGGTTGAACTGTTGTACCGAACGGATATCCTGTGTTTCGCCTTTGGCTGTTAAGGCCAAGATGATGTCACCCGGGCGCAGGTCAACACGGCTGCCAGGGCGGATATCAACGACCAGAATGCCGGCATTAAGCCGCATCTGCTGTTTTTGTTCGGGAGTTAAATCAGAAACCGCAATGCCTAGGCGGCTATTGGTTGCCTCGCCTACACCTCGAGCGGCTGGTTTATTCGATGCGGCACGGTCATCCTGAAATTCACCGATTGTCACGGAGACGGTACGCACCTGACCCTTACGCCAGAGTTCGGCCTGAGACTTGGTGCCTGGCTTCAATGCACCCACCATGCGCGGCAGGTCGCTGGAAGCCGATATCGGCTTACCATCAAACTTTAGAATGACGTCACCAGGTTCTATACCGGCACGGGCTGCCGGGCCGTTTGGCTCGACACTATTAACCAAAGCACCCCCAGCTTTTGGCAACCCAAAGGCTTCTGCCATTTCCCGGGTGACTTCCTGGATGGATACACCCATGCGGCCGTGGCTAGCACGTCCACGCGAACGGAGCTGTTGCTGGATATCCATAGCCAGATCAATCGGGATCGCAAAGGAGATGCCCATGAAACCGCCAGAGCGACTGAAAATCTGGGAGTTGATACCCACGACTTCGCCACGCAAGTTAAATAGCGGACCTCCCGAATTACCCGGATTAATAGCAACATCAGTCTGGATAAAAGGCACATAATTTTCCTGGGGCAAAGCACGTCCCTTGGCACTGACAATCCCTGCCGTCACAGAGTGTTCGAAACCGAATGGGCTGCCGATAGCAACGACCCACTCACCCGGTTTCAGCGCGGCAGAATCGCCCAATCTGACTGTTGGCAGACCATTGGCGTCGATCTTAAGGAGTGCCACATCTGTGCGTTTGTCAGCGCCAATCACCTTGGCACGAAACTCCCGCTTATCTAGAAGCTTTACCGTTACTTCATCAGCACCGTCGATCACGTGCGCATTGGTCATCACATAGCCATCGGCTGTAATAATGAACCCGGAACCCAGAGAGCGGTTCTCCGGCTGCTGTGGCTGCATACCACCAGGTGCTTGCGGGAAGAAACGGCGAAAAATCTCATAGGCTGGATCGGTGGGATCCATCGGCATACCGTTAGTCGCTTTACCCCGGTTATTTTGTACCGTACTGATGTTCACTACTGAGGGCGATTGTTTTTCAGCCAGCTCAACAAAATCAGGCAAACCCCGGCTTTGTGCATACGCCAATGACCCTACGGATAGCGTAAGGCAAAGCAGTGAGATCTGTAGGAAACGTTTGTACGTAAGACTCATTTCTAACTTCATGTTGTTATTTAGAAAAAATATTTTAGGTTAGACGGCGAACAATACGGGGAGCAACCATGGCCCTGCTCTGCTGGTTACGTTGCAACTGCCACCAGGCAGCGATCAAACCGAGCCCTGCACCAGCGATAGCGCCTATATCCGGTGTGAGCATCCACTGCGCAGGCAGCAGACCCGGTAACAATATAGCCCCGAGCGCACTTCCGGCGAACAATAGAACGAGCGGGATCATGTAAGCACGAGTGATACCTTGTGACAGTAAGGCATCCGGTATGGCTACCAGTACCTTGTCACCGTATTGCACACCAATTTCGTCTGCAACCAGCAAAGTCTTCGGTTTGCTACATAAGGGTTGCGCAATGCTAACCCCACCACAACCACCAGTTTCGTGACAGCGACCGCAACCGCCCGACACGTCAAATTGCAAACGTGCCAGTCCAGGCACCTCTGGTCGGGTAGCGGGTATTACTTCGATGACTTGTGCTTCACGTTCTGCCATAAGTGCGAATCCTACGCTAATTCAGCGCAATTAACCCTCTGTCTGGGCGTCAACACGAGCCCATAGCTGAACGAACTGGCTTTTATTCCAGGAAATCGTTTCATGGGTGCCCGATGTCATGGCAACCCCGCGCAATGTCTGGCGGATCAGTTGATAGTGATAATACTGGTGCAGCACATTCACATCCCCTGCCAGCCCTTCGCCAGGTAGATCGGACTCTCCATCCACCAACGCTGAAACCCGGGTTTCCTCTTCGGAAAGGACTTCGGTAAAGCATGCTGTCGTCAAATGTGTCATGCCGGCTCCATCAGTTCTTTAAGAGTGTGCGATAGGGTTTCGCGGGCACGATGAATCCTTGAGCGCACAGTGCCAATTGGTACTTGTTGAATTTGGGCGATTTCTTCATAACTCAAGCCCTCCTGTTCGCGTAGCGTTAACGCCTTTCCAAGCGCCTCGGGTAAATCAGCAATCGCACGAGCTAGGCCTGCACTTAATTCCTGCTGCCAGAGTATGGTCTCCGGGCTTTCGTTGTAACTCGGCCAATCAACCAGACCCTCGTCGGAGGGCACTGTGTCATCTCCCAAGGATTCCTGATCCGGTCGCCGCCGTTGTTCTTTGTTCCAGGCCAAAAAGGTGTTGTGAGCGATACGGGCCAGCCAGGTAGCAAAGCTAGCCTCGCCTCTAAATCTGCTCAAAGAGACAAATGCTTTAAATAGGGACTCCTGCAGGAGTTCTTCGGCAACTGCCCGATCCCGGGTAAGCCGGGTCAGCCAGCGCAAAATACGGGATTGGCAGGACACGACCAGACATTCGAAGGCAGCTCGATCCCCCGCCTTAGCCGCAGCAAGGAGATTAGCTTCCGTAGACGCTTCTTTTCCCATGATGGGTAACGCGTCATCTCTTAACGAATCTATCGGCTGTTTAATTTCTGTTTCCGTTCTAACCTTGTAGAATGCCCATTAGTTTATGTTGTGATCGCCCTTTCCGCCATATTGGCTTTGCCTGCACCCAAACAAACACTGCGTTGAACCAGACTCCTTCTTCCTGCGCTTACCGTTTTGATGTCCTGATTATCGGTAGCGGCCTGGCCGGCCAAAGCGCCGCATTGTGTCTCGCTGATGCCGGTTTAAAAGTGGGACTGGCCAGCAAGCGTCGGCTCGTGGATTCCGCCTCCGGCTGGGCACAAGGGGGGATCGCTGCGGTTCTGGACAGCACGGATTCCGTTGAAAACCACATTTCTGACACGCTAACAGCGGGTGCCTATCTGAATGACCCGGCCGCAACACGCTTTGCAATCGAGCACGCAGCGGAAGCCATTCAGTGGCTAATTGACCGTGGCGTTCCCTTTACACGGGAAGGCGATCGTTATCATCTGACCCGTGAAGGGGGCCATAGCCATCGCCGGGTAATTCATGTGGATGATGCGACGGGCGCGGCCGTTCAAGAGACGTTGACCCCTCAGGTACGCAAACATTCAAACATCTGCATCATGGAACACCACATCGTGGTGGATCTGATTACCGCAAGCAAGATTGGTCAACAGACCTTTGGTCAAGAAGACCGCTGCCTGGGTGCCTATGTACTCGATAGCCAGTCGGGCGAAGTCAAAACCATTGCCGCCGGCCAGACACTGCTCGCTACAGGCGGTGCGGGTAAAGTCTATCTGTACACAACCAATCCGGACACCTCAACGGGTGATGGCATTGCAATGGCCTGGCGCGCAGGTTGCCGCATCGCCAACATGGAGTTCATACAGTTTCACCCAACCTGCCTATATCACCCTCAGGAAAAATCATTTCTGATTAGCGAGGCTGTACGCGGTGAAGGTGGACTACTCAAACGCGCTGATGGCACGCGCTTCATGGATGACTACGATCCCCGTGCCGAACTGGCACCACGCGATATCGTCGCCCGCGCCATTGATGCCGAAATGAAACGTCATGGTCTGGACTGTGTCTATCTGGACATATCGCACCAGCCGGCAGAGTTTATCCGCACCCACTTTCCGACGATCTACGAACGCTGTCTGCAATTGGGCATCGATATCACCAAAGAACCTATTCCGGTTGTGCCAGCCGCACACTACACCTGCGGTGGCGTAATGATCGATCAGCATGGTCGCACCGATTTACCCGGACTTTATGCGGCGGGTGAAGTGACGTGTAGCGGCTTGCATGGTGCCAACCGTCTTGCCTCGAACTCGTTGCTGGAATGTCTGGTCTATTCTCGTGCCGCCACAGATATGATCATTGCCAACCCGCAACCAGCGCCTAAAGCATTGCCGCACTGGGATGAAAGCCGGGTCACTGATGCCGACGAAGAAATCGTTATCTCACATAACTGGGATGAGTTACGTCGCTTCATGTGGGACTACGTGGGCATCGTGCGCACCACCAAGCGGCTCATCCGTGCCCAACACCGGATCCGTCTGCTAACGCGAGAAATTGACGAGTTCTATGCCAATTTCAGGATCAGCCATGACCTGCTTGAGTTACGCAACCTGGTGCAAACGGCTGATCTGATTGTGTGCTCTGCCCTACGCCGTAAAGAAAGCCGTGGCTTGCACTATTCGCGGGATTACCCGGACACCCTCAAACGGGCTAAAAACACCATTCTGCGCCGCAGAGGTTGATGAGCTATTGCTTCATGGCGATCTGACGACGCATGAGCTTGGCCCATATCAAAAGCTGTCGCCATTGTTCCGATGATTGCTCTGGCAAGCTGTCAGGTAATAGCGTAATGACCTGTCGACCTTCATCTGCAAACTCGATGTGCAGCACAATCAGCCAACGATAGACACTCAGACGTGTACAGCGGATAGGTACTTCTGCGTTATTGTCACCCAGCATCGCCGCACTAAGCGGCCTGAACGTTAACAGCAGTGCAGGTGCTAAACGTGTCGCAGCCCGCCAGGACTGTATAAAGACAGCCAACAACGCAATGATCACTACCACCAGGAACCAGTTAGTCAGACTGCTTTGACTGAGACTTAGCCCTGCGAGCAGCAACACCAAAAGTAACGCCGCCCGGAGGCGGCGCGAAACAACGGGCCGGATTGCAAGCCGGCGCATCATCGTCTTCAGAAGCGTTTGAAGATCAGAGAACCGTTGGTACCACCGAAGCCGAAGTTGTTCTTCAGCGCAACATCAATCTTCATTTCACGCGCGGTGTTAGCGCAGTAATCCAGATCACATTCCGGATCCTGATTGAAGATGTTGATGGTCGGTGGAGAAATCTGATGATGTACAGCCAGAACCGTAAATACCGATTCCAGACCACCTGCGCCACCCAGCAGGTGACCAGTCATCGATTTGGTGGAGTTAACCACCAGCTTCTTGGCATCAGCACCAAACAGCAGCTTGATCGCTTCTGTTTCGTTCTTATCGCCGAGCGGCGTCGATGTACCGTGCGCATTGAGGTACTGCACATTGTCTGTATTGACGCCCGAATTTTTAAGGGCGGCAGCCATACTGCGCTTAGGACCATCAGTATCTGGCGCAGTCATGTGATAGGCATCACCGCTCATACCAAAACCGCCCAGTTCCGCATAAATCTTGGCACCACGGGCTTTAGCGTGTTCGTATTCTTCAAGCACCAGAACACCGGCGCCCTCACCCAGTACAAAACCATCACGGTCTTTGTCCCAAGGGCGGCTGGCTGTTGACGGATCGTCATTGCGCTCAGATAGCGCACGAGCAGCACAGAAGCCGCCAAGACCCAGCGGTGAAATCGTTGATTCAGCGCCGCCTGCGATCATCACATCGGCATCACCGTACTCGATCAAGCGACCGGCCATGCCAATGGCGTGCAGACCTGTCGTACAGGCCGTAACCGTAGCAATGTTCGGGCCTTTGAAGCCGTACATGATCGACAGATTGCCGGAGATCATATTGATGATCGAGCCGGGAACGAAGAACGGGGAAATCTTGCGTACACCAGCAGCATCATAAGTTGCTTTGGTATCTTCAATCAGCGGCAAACCACCGATACCCGAACCAATGCATACACCGATACGCTCGGCATCTGCCGGGTTTTCACCCAGACCGGCATCGCGAACGGCTTGAATGCCTGCCGCCATGCCGTAATGAATAAATGTGTCCATGCGGCGAGCGTCTTTAGCTGGCAGATAATCTGCCACGTTAAAGCCTTTAACCTCACCAGCAATACGAGTTGGAAAGGTGCTGACGTCAAAACGGGTCACTGCCGTAATACCACTACGACCGGCAAGCAGGCTATCCCATGCTTCTGTAACGGTGTTACCTACGGGGCTAATAACACCCAATCCTGTGACGACAACGCGACGACGCATGCCAACTCCTTTACTGGCCCGGACCTATAACCCCGGGCTGATATAAATACGGCCGACACAATGCGCGTCGGCCGCAATGACGCAACAAGCGAAAACTTACTTCTGGTGTGACTTGACGTAGTCGATCGCTTGCTGAACCGTGGTGATCTTCTCGGCATCTTCATCCGGAATTTCGCATTCGAATTCCTCTTCGAGTGCCATCACGAGTTCAACTGTATCCAGCGAATCTGCGCCCAGATCATCAACGAAAGAAGATTCATTCTTGACGTCAGCTTCATTCACGCCGAGTTGTTCGGCTACGATCTTTTTGACGCGCTGTTCGATGTTATCCATTGAAGCTCCTATTACCCTTCTATTAGAGGTGGTGGAAATCAGACTCTATTCTACCAAATCACAGCCAACCGCAAAGTTTTCGTGAAAAATAGAACAAAAAAAGTTAAGGCAGGTACATCCCGCCATTAACGTGAATGGTACTACCAGTGACATAAGATGCCGCTGGTGATACCAGGAAAGCCACTGCGGCAGCGATATCCTCAGGGGTGCCGAGGCGCCCCAGCGGAATGTTGCCCAGCAGCATGGTCTTCTGGCTCTCGTCGAGTGCCTTGGTCATATCGGTATCAATAAAACCCGGTGCAACGCAATTTACGGTAATCCCGCGGCTACCTAGCTCGCGCGCCAGCGAACGGGTCATGCCGCTGACACCCGCCTTGGCGGCGCAGTAGTTCGCCTGGCCAGCGTTACCCGCATGACCGACGACCGACGTAATGTTAACGATGCGGCCTGTACGAGCTTTCATCATGCCGCGCATCACAGCGCGACACATACGGAATACGGATTTGAGATTGGTATCAAGCACATCATCCCAATCGTCATCTTTCATACGCATAGCCAGTGTATCGCGGGTAATACCGGCGTTATTCACCAGAACGGTAATGGCCGAACCGGTTTTGGTTTCGATATCGCCAATCAGCGCATCCACACCAGCCGCATCACGCACATCGAGGGCAGCGCCCCACCCTGCACCACCGGCAGCCTTAATGGCTTCTGTAATGCTGTCAGCACCAGATTCGCTAGTGGCCGTACCAATGACTGTCATTCCCTGGCGGGTCAGTTCCATGGCAATCGCGCGGCCGATGCCACGCGAAGCGCCCGTAACAAGCGCAACAGTTGCGGTCATATCTATTCCTTAGTTCAGATTCAGATTGGCGTTAACCGATTCGGCATCGGCCAGTGCTACACCGGTAATACCATCGGCACAACGTTTAGTTAGGCCTGCCAGCACCTTACCCGGACCGCACTCGGCAGCCGTAGTAACGCCCATACCGGCGATTTTCTGGATGGTTTCAACCCAGCGTACTGGCTTGGCTGCCTGACGCACGAGTGCGTCTTTAATCTTCGCCGGATCAGTTTCGATGGAAACATCCACGTTATTGACTACCGGAATCAGCGGCGCGCTCAATGTAATGTCTGCCAGGGCGATTGCCAGTCGGTCAGCTGCTGGTTTAAGCAACGATGAATGGAATGGTGCGGAAACTGGCAGCAATACAGCGCGTTTGGCACCGCGTGCTTTACAGGCTTCACAGGCACGTTCTACTGCGCCCTTGTGGCCGGCAATAACGGTTTGACCCGGTGCATTGAAGTTAACCGGCTCAACCACTTCACCTTGAGCAGCTTCTGCACATGCTGCAACGATACCCTCATCGTCCAGACCCAGGATGGCGGCCATGGCACCCGTACCAACCGGCACAGCTTCTTGCATGGCTGCAGCACGCAAGCGCACCAGGGGCACAGCGTCGGCCAACTTCAGCGAACCAGCAGCAACCAGTGCCGAATACTCACCCAGGCTATGACCGGCAACAACAGCAGGCGTCTTGCCACCCAGACTTTCCCACAGGCGCCATACGGCAACACCGGCAGTCAGCATAATCGGTTGTGTATTCACTGTTTGCGATAAACGTTCTGCCGGACCTTCGGCAACCATCGTCCACAGATCTTCACCCAGCGCAGCAGAGGCTTCATCAAAGGTGGCACGAACGACTGGCGAGTCGCCATAGGCGGCCATCATGGCGACTGATTGCGAACCTTGGCCTGGAAATACAAAAGCGAATGACATTTAAATCTCCAAAGTTAATACTTCAGCAGCACACTGCCCCAGGTAAAACCACCGCCGACACCTTGAAGCATCAGGGTCTGGCCACGTTTTACGCGTCCGGTTTTCACCGCTTCATCCAGAGCCAAAGGCACCGAAGCAGCTGATGTATTACCGTGATGGGCAACAGTAACAATCACACGCTCAGCTGGCAGCGATAGACGTTTGCCAATAGCTTCGATAATACGGACGTTGGCCTGATGCGGAATCAGCCAATCAATCTGTTCTGCACTCACACCGGCGGCTTCGCAGCATTCCAGCGCACTATCCGTCAGTGCACGAACAGCAAACTTGAAAACAGCCTGACCATCCATACGCAGGAATGGGTCACCAGTGACCACGCCATTACGCACCTGGCCCGGCACATTGAGAATGTCAGCTTGCGAACCATCCGCATGCAAGGATGTCGCCAAAAGACCTGGCTGATCAGCCGCTTTAAGTACAACAGCACCCGCGCCATCACCGAACAGTACACAGGTGCCGCGATCTTTCCAGTCCATGATGCGCGAAAAAACTTCAGCGCCAACCACTAGGGCAGTTTTATGACTGCCGGAGCGAATAAATTTTTCAGCGATGGTCATCGCATAAACAAAACCCGAACACACTGCTTGAACGTCAAAAGCCGTCGCACCGACGTTGCCTAATTTGCCTTGTAACAAACAGGCGGTGCTCGGGAAAATCATGTCGGGTGTTGATGTAGCAACAATGATCAAATCAAGATCTGCAGCTTCGATACCAGCATCTGCCAAAGCACGGCGACTAGCTTCTTCAGCCAACATGCTGGAGGTAACACCTTCAGGCGCATGGTGTCGGGCAGCAATCCCGGTGCGCGTCACAATCCATTCATCACTAGACTCCAGGCCTTTAGCCTGAATCAGCGCTTCGTTGGAAATAGGTGCGCCCGGCAAGTAACTACCAATACCGGCAAGCTGGGCGTAAATAGTTTGAGCCATCAGGCTTCTCCTGTTGCTGCGGGTTCCACGAGCAAGGCGGCAGTTTGTAAACCGATGTAGCTGGAAACGCGATGGCCGATCTGGTCGATCACACCGTTCTCGGCTTCGAAATAAGCACGCTTAATCGCCTGGCTGAAGGCAAATACATCCGCCGAGCCATGGCTTTTGATCACCGTGCCTTTAAGGCCTAGCAGGCTGGCACCATTGTAACGACGATGGTCCAGTCGCTTTTTAAAACGTCCGAGTACGGGCAGCGCCAACAAGGCAATCAGGCGTGTCAGCAGATTGCGCTCAAATTCTTCACGCAGGAAGCGTGACATCAACTGAGCCAGACCTTCAGATACTTTAAGGGCCACATTGCCGACGAAGCCATCGCAGACAACAACATCAGCTTCGCCTTTATAAAGGCCGTCACCTTCTACGTTACCAACGAAATTAAGGTCAGTAGCACGTAGCAGTTCCGCAGTCTGCTTAACAACTTCATTGCCCTTGATATCTTCTTCACCGATATTCAGCAGACCCACACGTGGCTCGGCTATATGCTCAACGGCGCTCGTCAGGATAGACCCCATCACCGCAAACTGCAGCAAATGCTCTGCTGTGCAATCGACATTGGCACCCAAGTCCAGTAGACGGGTCTGGCCTGTCATCGTCGGGATCACCGTACAGATGGCAGGACGATCGATACCCGGCAGCATTTTCAGGACAAAGCGTGAAATGGCCATCAGGGCACCGGTGTTACCGGCAGAAACGCACGCAGCCACCTCTCCGGATTTAACCAGATTGATGGCCACACGCATTGAGGAATCTTTTTTATTACGGAGCGCCAGTGCTGGCGCCTCATCCATCGCAACCACTTGGCTGGCATGGACGATAGTCAAACGGTCACGCAAAGCCTTATCAGGCGACGCGCGACGCAGACGGCTCTCCAACTGGTTGGCATTACCAACCAGTTTCAATTCGGCAGTGGGAAACTCCGCGGCAAAAGCCAGCGCAGCAGCGACCGTGACCTTGGGGCCATGGTCGCCACCCATACAGTCAATCGCGATTTTGACGGTCATATCCGGTCAAAGCTCACGCTTAACATTGGTCAGGCTAGAGATCCTGACCTAGCCTCTATCAGGCCTCAGTCGTCTTGACGATTTTCTTACCGCGGTAAACACCCGACGGCGAGATGTGGTGACGGCGATGAACTTCACCAGTCGTTGGCTCGATAGCCAGCGGTGGATTGCTCAGAGAATCATGCGCACGGTGCATGCCACGCTTCGACGGGGATTTTTTGTTTTGTTGAACAGCCATGTTGTTACTCCTGGTTAAATCGTTACTGCCTGTTTTACTGCTAATCGACTCCCGGAACAAGATTCCGGAAAGAATTCCTAGTTCAAACCCTTAAGACGGGCCAGCGCAGCAAACGGATGATCTTCAGCCGGTTCAGGCGCTGCTTCTGGCAACGCACAGACCTCATGCAGCGGGACGATGGGTAGCGAAAGAATCAATTCATCTTCCACAAGTTCCAGCGTCCGCACCTTGGGAGGCACAGGCATCGGTAGAAATTCCCAGTCCGGGTTATCCAAATCATCTTCGGAAGCATCCAGACGAGCAAGTTCTGCCTCATCCGCTACCCACTCCACGGTGTGCAAATGGTCTATAACCACCGTCACCGGCTGCAGGCAGCGCTGACAGGACTGTTCCAGTGTTGCAGCCAGCCCGATGGTCGTAGTGGGTCGCTGATCAGCACTCATCGAGGCTTTTAGCGTGACACGCACCACACCGTTCGAACTGGTCAGCAGATCTACCAGACGCGGAAACTCGGACACCGGCACATCAACAGACGCAGTGAAGCTTTCGCGCGCCATGACGTTCGGATCAAAACTTTCCGGCAAATCGGTAGACAACATCCAGACCTGTCCCGTTGAAAAACGGCGAATGATACCATCGGCAGGACGAAATGTTGACTGTTTTCTTGCAATATTCATCGCCAAGCCATTGAAAGCGCACCGAACATGAATACCACTTCAACGCCTGAAACCGGAAAAAACCCAGCACGCAGACTGATTCTCGGTTCCAGCTCTGCCTACCGACGCGCCCTACTCGAGCGGCTAGGCATTCCCTTCAGCGTTATCAGCCCCGATATCGACGAAACGCCGCTGGCAAAAGAGCACCCTGCGGCGACTGCGCGCAGGCTTGCCCATGAAAAAGCCAAGGCAGTTGCCAGCCAACTACCCGCCGACCAGTTGAACACACTGATTATCGGCAGCGACCAGGTGGCTGTTGTAGGCGATCAGGTCTACGGCAAGCCTGGAAACCACGAAAAAGCGGTTGCTCAACTGCAACGCCTGAGCGGTCAAACTGTGGTTTTCGAGACCGCGCTCTGTCTCTACGATGCCTTAAACGGGCAGGCACAAGAAGAGCTGGTCAGCACAGAAGTCGAATTCAGGGACTTATCTCTGGATGAGATAGAGGCTTATCTGCAACGCGAGCCGGCTTATGACTGTGCGGGCTCAGCCAAATCAGAAGCACTCGGCATCGCCCTGCTCGATCGCCTGAGCGGCAATGACCCAACAGCGCTTGTCGGCCTACCGTTGATTGCACTTTGCCGGATGCTGCGTCATGCTGGCCTCAATCCTTTACACGCCTAAGCACCAAGACATCTTATGACTGCACTTCACCTGATTCCGGTGCCACTTAGTGAGCTTGCTGATGCCGATCCGGCGCAATCACTCACCCCGGAACTATTGAATTTAACGCGAGAATTACGCCATTTCGTCGTTGAAAACGCCAAAAGTGCACGTGCGTTCCTCAAAACGGTACAAATGCCCGTCCCAATAGCCGAATTAAGCATCAAAGAACTGCCCGGTCGTGGAAAAATGGGTAAATCGGAGAGCAGGTCGAGTGATTGGGACGAACTATTAAGTCCGATTGCTGCCGGATGCGCTATAGGCTTGCTCTCTGAGGCGGGTTGCCCCGCTGTAGCCGATCCGGGTTCTGATCTCGTACAACGCGCGCACCAACGCAATATCCCGGTCATGCCCCACATCGGCCCGTCTTCCTTGTTGCTTGCCCTTATGGGCTCGGGTTTAGGCGGCCAGCGTTTTGCCTTTCATGGCTATCTGCCACAAGATGAGCCGGGGCGGAAACAGGCTTTATCCAGGCTGGAAGACGAATCACGCCGCCAGGACCAAACCCAGATCGTGATCGAAACACCCTACCGTAACCGTGCTTTCTTCGAGAGCCTGATCAACGGCCTCAAACCAGACACGCAGATGTGCGTGGCAGCCGACCTCACCATGCCCAGCCAACTGATCATGACTAAAACCATACAGGCATGGAAAAAAGCCGGCGCACCCAACCTCGACAAACGACCCGCTGTATTTTTATTCAAATATTAACAGTTGGTTAGCCGTTATATTTAATCCAATTTCCAAGTTCTAGAATCGAGTTAACAACAGCGACAGGCTCACAATCACGCAGTGCAGATACGGGATGTGCACCATGTGTAATACCCAAACCACAGGCTCCCGCGTTCTGCGCCATGAGCAAATCATGCGTGGTGTCGCCAATCATCAGCGTACGTTCTGGATCAACGGCAAACTGGCTCATAATTTCTTCAAGCATTTGCGGGTGTGGCTTGCTACGGGTTTCGTCAGCTGTGCGTGTCGTGTCGAAATAATGACCTAGGCCGCTATGCCCAAGCGCCCGATCCAGCCCCAGGCGGCTTTTGCCGGTAGCCACAGCAACCCAGCGATTTTCTGCCTGCAACGTCTGCAAAAGGCACTCAACACCTGCGAACAGGGTTAGTTCGTGATCACCTGACAAATAGTGCTTGCGATATGCATTGACTAGTTCGTCATAGCGGGATTCGGGCAAATCAGGCACCGCGTACATCAGCGCCTCGCGCAAACCCATCCCAATCACATAACGTGCTTTTTCGTCACTAGGGGGCGTTGCGCCGATGTCTCGGCTAGCTGCCTGAATTGCTTTGACGATGGCACCCGTTGAATCCAGCAACGTCCCATCCCAGTCAAATACAACAAGATCATAGCGATGTTTGTTCATGTTGATTGTCATTATTTATGGCGATCAAGCGTTGCCAGAAAACGTTCGAGTTCGGGCGGTAACGGCGCCTCAACATTCAGCGGCTCACCCGTAACCGGATGTTTGCAACGCATCAATGCTGCATGCAGAAACATGCGCTCCAGGACTTTGCTATTAGCCAGCGATTTATTCAGGGCAAAGTCACCGTACTTGTCATCACCGACAATCGGATAACCCAGCGCGGCTAAATGCACACGGATCTGGTGCGTGCGACCGGTTTTAAGCTTTGCCTCAACCAGCGCATAGCCCGGATACTGCTTTTTCAGACGAAAATGCGTTTCTGCGGGTTTCACTTCGGGCGACTGTAAATCACGCCCTTTGGCAACACGCACCCGGCGCTCACCCTCTGGCGTGAGGTATTTATAAAGCGGCAAGGTTACCTGCAGCGATTTTTCAGTCCAGACGCCAGGCACCAGGGCCAGATAGCGCTTATCCCCGCGTTGCTCTCGGAACATATCGTGCAAACTAACCAGCGCAGCCCGTTTCTTGGCGACCAGCAGTACTCCAGAGGTTTCCCGGTCCAATCGATGAGCCAGTTCCAGGAAACGCGCCTCAGGACGCTGCGCGCGCAGCGCTTCGATCAAACCCCATGCTAGGCCACTACCCCCATGGACAGCGATGCCACAGGGCTTATTCAATGCGATTAGCGCTTCATCTTCATACAATACGGGTAAGTCAACTATGGGGGCCACCGGTGGTTTCGCTTCCGAGAAAGCCTGACACCGCACTGGCGGCAAACGAAGCTCATCTCCCTCATTCAGTCGCTGATCTGGTTGGCAACGCCCCCCGTTGATGCGTACCTCGCCGCTACGAACAATTCGATAGATCCGGCTTTTGGGCACGCCCTTCAAATGGCGCAATAGATAGTTATCCAGGCGTTGGCCAGCCTCTTCCGAATCAATCGTCCGCCGCTGTACTGCCGGTACCGCTTCTTTTTCGGCAGACGGCCTACCCTCTGTTGCGTAACCAGATGTTTTTATGGGACTTTTAGGTGCTGCGCCGCGCATTTGTGAAGTTTTTTGGCTCAAAGGGCGTGGCGGCGTTCTATTACTGCGTGTCATGCCTTATACTCTACACGTTTGTGCTGCCAGCAGGTCGCCTCTCCGGTGTAAAACCAGAGCGATCTGCCCGGATTCCGACCCGAGATCGTCGATCCACGCGTTCGTGATTCGTGACCATCCGGCGCAGCCAGACCGG
>ERZ1034363.506-NODE-506-length-26686-cov-5.581683_pt1 | contig 26686 bp, 29 predicted proteins | sample MGYA00520616_ERZ1034363 | MGnify/ENA primary metagenome ERZ1034363 (study PRJEB33736, sample SAMEA104284506) | Azolla filiculoides | biome: Urban; feature: Water surface; material: Ditch water | place: Netherlands | collected 2015-10-28 | depth 0-0.1 m ... | reverse complement strand
CAGTACGAAGAGCAGGGCCACCCCTACTACGCCACCGCCCGCCTGTGGGACGACGGCGTGATCGACCCGGCCGACACCCGCCGCGTGCTGGCGCTGGGCCTGTCGGCCAGCCTGAACGCGCCGATCCCCGAGACCAAGTTCGGCATCTTCCGCATGTGAGGCCGTGATGAGCAATCTCAGCATCGACATCGAGGCGCAACGCGCCACCCTCACGCTGACCCGGCCCGAGCTGCGCAACGCCTTCAACGACGCGGTGATCGCCGAACTGACCCAGGCCTTCATCGAGCTCGGGGCGCGCGAGGATGTGCGCGCCATCGTGCTGGCGGCCGAGGGCCCGGCCTTCTGTGCCGGCGCCGACCTCCACTGGATGCGCCGCATGGCCGACTACGACCGCGAGCAGAACCTGGCTGACGCGGCGCGCCTGGCCGAGATGCTGCGCGTGATCCACCACTGTCCCAAGCCGGTCGTGGCCCGGGTGCAGGGCGATGTCTATGCCGGCGGCATGGGGCTGGTGGCCTGCTGCGACATCGCGATCAGCGCCGACAGCGCGCATTACTGCCTGAGCGAGACCCGGCTCGGCCTGGTGCCGGCCACCATCAGCCCCTATGTGCTGCGCGCCATGGGGCCGCGCGCCGCGCAGCGCTACTGCCTGAGCGCCGAGCGCTTCGACGCCGCCGAGGCGCTGCGCATCGGCTTCGTGCACGAGGTCGTGCCAGCCGAGCAGCTCGACAGCCGGGTCGATGCGGTCGTCAAGGCGCTGCTGACTGCAAGCCCGGCCGCCGTGCGCGCCTGCAAGCGCCTGCTGCAGGACGTCGCGCAGCGCGAGATCGACGCCGCGCTGATTGCCCAGACGGTCGAGGCGATTGCCGACATCCGCGCCAGCACCGAGGGCAGGGAGGGCGTGCAGTCCTTCCTGCAAAAACGCCAGCCTGCCTGGCTGGCCTGAGGAGACCCGACATGTTCAAGAAAATCCTGATTGCCAACCGTGGCGAAATCGCCTGCCGCGTCGCCGCCACCGCGCGCCGCCTCGGCATCCAGACCGTCGCGGTCTATTCGGACGCCGACGCCGGCGCCAAGCATGTCGCGGCCTGCGACGAGGCGGTGCACATCGGCGCCAGCTCGCCCAAGGACAGCTATCTGCGCTGGCAGGCCATCCTGGCAGCCGCCAAGGCCAGCGGCGCGCAGGCGATCCACCCCGGCTACGGCTTCCTGAGCGAGAACGAGGAATTCGCCCAGGCCTGCGCCGATGCCGGGCTGGTCTTCATCGGGCCGCCGCCTTCAGCGATCAAGGACATGGGCCTGAAGGCCGAGTCCAAGCAGCTGATGGAGCGCGCCGGCGTGCCGCTGGTGCCCGGCTACCACGGCGCCAACCAGGACCCCGCGCTGCTGCAGGCCGAGGCCGATCGCATCGGCTATCCGGTGCTGATCAAGGCCAGCGCGGGCGGCGGCGGCAAGGGCATGCGCGCGGTCGAGCGCAGCGAGGACTTTGCCGCCGCGCTGGCGTCCTGCCAGCGCGAGGCGCGCAACAGCTTCGGCGACGACGCGGTGCTGATCGAGAAATATGTCCAGCGCCCGCGCCATATCGAGATCCAGGTCTTTGGCGATACGCAGGGCAACATCGTCTACCTGTTCGAGCGCGACTGCTCGGTGCAGCGCCGGCACCAGAAGGTGCTCGAGGAAGCCCCCGCCCCCGGCATGACGCTCGAACGCCGCCGCCAGATGGGCGAAGCCGCCGTCGCCGCGGCCAAGGCCGTCGGTTACGTCGGCGCCGGTACGGTCGAATTCATCGCCAATCAGGACGGCTCGTTCTATTTCATGGAAATGAACACCCGCCTGCAGGTCGAGCACCCGGTCACCGAAATGATCACCGGCCAGGATCTCGTCGAATGGCAGTTGCGCGTCGCCGCCGGCCAGCCGCTGCCGCTCGCCCAGGAACAGTTGCAGATTCGCGGCCACGCGCTTGAAGCGCGTATCTACGCTGAAGATGCCGACCGCGGCTTCCTGCCCTCTACTGGCCGCCTGGTTCGCCTCGCCCCGCCGGCCGACAGCCTCAACGTCCGCGTCGATACGGGTGTCGAGGAAGGTGACGAAATCACCCCCTACTACGACCCGATGATCGCCAAACTGATCGTCTGGGACGAGCATCGCGATGCCGCCCTGGCCCGCATGCGCAAGGCGCTGGCCGATTATCAGGTGGCCGGCGTCACGACCAATATCGACTTCCTCTCCCGCCTCGTCGCCTGCCCGGCCTTTGCCGGGGCCGACCTCGATACCGGTCTGATCGAACGCCAGAAGGATTTCCTCTTTCCCGCCACCCAGGCCGTGCCGCACGATGCGCTACTCGTCGCCACGGTCGGCGAACTGCTCTGGGAACAGCACGCGGCCAAGCAGGCAGCGAAGACCAGCGGCGATCCCTGTTCACCCTGGCATGCCCGCGACGGCTGGCGGATGAACCTCTCCTCGGCCCGCACCATCAGTTTCCGCGATGGCGAGGCGCTGGTCGATGCCCAAGTCCGTTACGGTGACCAGCACTGGGCCATCACCATCGCCGGCGAGACAATACTGGCCCGCGGCAAGAAGCTCGACGGCGACCGTTTTGCTGTCGAACTGAACGACCGCCGGCTGATCGCCAGCGTCGTCGCCGTCGACGACAGACGCAGCCTTTTTCTCAACGGAAGCACGTACTCACTTCTGCGCGATGACCCGCTACACCGTGTCGATGCCGGCGACAGCCACGGCGGAGGACTGACCGCACCGATGCCCGGCAAGGTCGTCGCCCTGCTCGCCCAACCCGGCCAGAAAGTCGACAAGGGGACGCCGCTACTCATCCTCGAAGCCATGAAAATGGAGCACACCATCACCGCCCCAGCCGCCGGCACCGTCAAGAACTTCTGCTATGCGGCTGGCGAACAGGTGAGCGATGGCGCCGCGCTGGTCGAATTCGAAGGTGAGGCGTAATGTCGGATATGTTGTGATCTGGAATCAATTTTCGTGATCAAAGCCGGAATACTGGTCATCGCTTTGGGACTGTGTGCCCTGCTTGCCTTTCACTGGGTGGGGAGCTCAGTGGATGAGCACGGGATTCTCCACGAACCCTTTGCGCTGCTACCGATTGGCAGCACACTGTTGGTCGCTGGCCTGCTGGCCGTCGTGATCGCTTGGCTCAGGCGCCAAGCGATCACAGCCACAGACCGCGATTCGCCATTCAATCGACCGTAGGCAAGGAGTCGCGATGCCAAACCCCATCCTTACCGGCCAGCGGGTGCTCATCACCCAGGCAGACATCTTCATGGGTCCCGTGCTGTGCGAGGTCTTTGCCCGGCACGGGGCCACGATCATTGCCAATTCGGATTCGCTGCTCGAGGCCGACGCGCCCGCCGCCATCGTTGCACAGGCCGGGCGGATCGATGTGCTGGTCGCCAATCTGGCCATTCCGGCACCGACCACACCGGCCACCGAGGTATCGGAGGACGAATGGCACGACACCTTCGCGGCACTGGTCGATCCCTTGCCGCGCCTGTTTCGCGCCGTCCTGCCGGCCATGGTCGAACGCCAGGCCGGCAAGATTCTCGTCATGGGCAGCGCCGCCGCCCTGCGCGGCATGAAGCGCACCTCGACCTACAGCGCAGCGCGCGGCGCCCAGCTGGCCTACGTCCAGTCGGTCGGCGTCGAGGTGGCCGCGCACAATATCCAGGTCAATGCCATCGCCCAGAATTTCGTCGACAACCCGACCTACTTCCCGCCGGAAGTCCAGGCCAATCCCCGCTTCCAGGAGCGCCTCAAGCGCGAGGTACCGCTTGGCCGACTGGTCGGTGCCCACGAAGACGCGGAGTTTGCGGCCTATCTGTGCAGCGCATCGGCCAACTGTTTTGTCGGTCAGGTCTTTCCCGTCTGTGGCGGCTGGGTGCCGCGCTGATGCGACCAGACCGGAGCCCAGGCCGATCACTTCCTCCTTCAAGTGAAGGCATTAACGAGGTACGCCCATGAAATTGCCCGGCAAAGTCAAAATTGTCGAAGTCGGCCCGCGTGACGGCCTGCAGAACGAAGCCCAGGTTGTCCCGACGGCGATCAAGATCGAGTTGATCGAACGTCTCGCCGATGCCGGCCTGCGGGTTATCGAGGCGACTTCCTTCGTCTCGCCGAAGTGGGTGCCGCAAATGGGTGACAACAGCGCCGTGCTGCGCGGCATCAAGCGCCACCCGGCAACGGTTTACCCCGTTTTGACGCCAAACCTGCAGGGTTTTGATGCAGCAATTGAAGCCGGCGCGACGGAAGTGGCGATTTTCGGGGCCGCCTCCGAGAGTTTCTCCCGAAAAAACATCAATTGTTCGATTGCCGAGAGCCTGAAACGCTTCGAGCCCGTGGTTTCAGCCGCCTCGGCGCTTGAAATCCCGGTGCGCGGCTATGTGTCCTGCGTTGTCGGCTGCCCTTACGAAGGGGCCGTTGACCCGAGAAAGGCCGCCGAAGTCGCCAAAACCCTGTTCGACATGGGCTGCTACGAGGTCTCACTCGGCGACACCATCGGCGTCGGCAACCCGGCCTCGGTCAAGCGCATGATCGAAGCCTGCGCCAAGCTGCTCCCGGTCGAAAAGCTGGCCGGCCACTTTCACGACACCTACGGCATGGCCATCGCCAATATCTACGCCTCGCTGCAAATGGGGGTCGCCGTCTTCGACAGTTCGATCGCCGGCCTTGGCGGCTGCCCCTATGCCAAAGGCGCCTCCGGCAACGTGGCGACCGAGGATGTCGCTTATCTATTGCAAGGGCTGGGCATTGAAACCGGGATCGATCTGGCTAAACTGGCCCTTGTCGGCGACTGGATCTCCCGCGCCATCAACCGCCCCAACGGTGCCAAGGCCGGCCGGGCCATCTGCAGCAGGACCGAGTGAGCATTTTTTCCACCGTCGCCGATTTCCTCAAGCCAGCGCCACCGCTCGATCGGTCATTGCGCCAGGCGCTCGACCGGGTGGCCGAGCTGGTCGACCCGCTGCTCAAGATCGCGCCCGGCTTCGAGAAGCACCTGAGCGGGCCTGTCGAGCACGCGCTGGGCTATTGCGAAGGCCTGGTCGCCGCATTGCCCGGCCCCATCGACATCAATCGCAAGGCCTTTGCCGACGACCCGCTCGTCCATGCGCTGTTTGCCACAGCAGCCGACATTGATCAGATGCTCGGACGAAGTCAGGCCGTGCGCGATTTTCTCGCCGAGCCATGCAGTTGGGAGAGCGAATATTTCTACGCCATGTTTGCGGCCCGCCGACAGCAAAAAAGGCAGCTCGGCATAGCCCAGCAGGGTGATGTCATCCGCAACGACGTCCCCCAGACCGTGCTCTTCTTCTCCGGCCAGACGCTGGTCGAGCCATCCTGCCAGCTCGACAATACCCGGCAAGGCCTGCGCTGCAAGGCGCTGGAAAGCCTGCTCCATACCTTTCACGCCCACGTCCAGGCCTTGCGTGACGCGCGCGAAGGCCTGCGCTCGAATGTGTCTGCCGAGCGGGCCCACGTCGCCATCCTGCGCGGCACCTCCGGCGGACGCGAACTCGAGGTCGGGACCCGCCACCTGGCCGAGCTTGATGCCAAACTCCGTCACACGGCTGAATCGCTGATGCCCGACCAGCTGCTGGCCGCGCTGGCCGACTACCTCAAGTCACCCGAAGCGGCCCTCCACCTGGCTCCGGTCAGCATTACGGTTGACCGTCAGGGCGTCGTCAGCGACGAGAAAAACGGGGACACCAATGTTCACACCCTGAACTTTCCGGAACTAACTGCCCGCGACCGCCGTCTTCACCTGGCCATGATCGCCCGGATCAGCCGCGACGAAGCCCGCGAAGCGGTTGCCATGGTGCGCGACCAGCAACACCGCTTCATGTTGATCTAAATGACCCCCTCACCCTGTACCAATATCTGCAAGATGGATGCAAGCAGCGGCCTGTGCCAGGGCTGCTTCCGCAGCCTCGACGAAATTACCGCCTGGTCCCGCCTCGACGACCGGGCCCGCATCCACATCCTGGCCGATGTCGCCAGGCGCCGCCTCGCGCATGCTCCGCGCGAAGCCAATTTTGGCAGCACCGAAAAGCCCCATGACTGATACGGACGAAACCATCTACCCCTGTGTCGGCATCTGCATGGCCGACCCCGATTCCGGCTATTGCCTGGGCTGCGGCCGGCCACCGCTCGGCGAACCGGGCATCGTGGCCGAACTGGCCGTAGCGACGACCAGGCAGCCAACACAACGGGATGGCACGCCGGAAAAGCCGGAATGAGCCTTGACCTCCCGGCCAGCTTGCTAGTCCTTGAACGCGGCTGGCTGTCGGCCAACAGCATCGTGTTTTTCGAGGGCGAACAGGCGACGGTGGTCGACAGCGGTTATGTCACGCATGCCGAACAGACGGTCGAGCTGATCCGCCACGCCCTGGCAGGCCGAACGCTCAAGCGGCTCGTCAACACCCACTCGCATTCCGACCACATCGGCGGCAATGCCGCGCTGCAGGCGGCTTTTGACTGCGAAATCATCGTTCCGGCCGGCCTTGCCGCGACCATTGCCGAATGGGACAAGGATGCGTTGCTCCTCTCGCCGCTCGGCCAGCAGGGCGCCCGTTTTCAGCACGACCACCTGATCGGCGCCAAGGACGAGATCGAAATGGGCGGCCTGAACTGGCAGGCGTTGGCCGTGCCCGGTCACGACATGGACGCGCTGGCCTATTACAATCCGGAAAAACGCATCCTGATTTCCGGCGATGCGCTGTGGGAAAATGGCTTCGGCGTCGTTTTTCCCGAACTGCTCGGACAGGCCGACGGACTGGCCAGCACGCAGGCAACGCTGGAAATGCTCTCGCGTCTGCCCATCGATATCGTCATTCCCGGTCACGGCAAGGCGTTTTCCTCGGTCGACACCGCCTTTGAGCGGGCTTTCCGGCGCTTGGCCAACTTCCGGAACAATATCGGGCAACTGGCCTGGCACGCCATCAAGGTCATCGTCGCCTTCGCCATGATGGAAAAACGGCAGCTTCCCCATGCCGACTTCCCGGCCTTCGTGCTGGCGCTGCCCTTCGCTACGGACGTCAATGCGCGTTTTCTCAATCTCGCTGCCGAACAACTGGTCGCCGGCATCGAGCGCGAACTGCTGCTCGTCAACGCGCTCAGGCTCGAGAACGGAATGATCTCCGCTGGCTAATCCGACTGGCAGCAGGAAAGGCCCGCGCCGTATAATTGAACCCTAATTATAAAGAGGGGTTTGGCTATGAGCTTCCGTAACCGCCTGCTGCTCGGCATGGCCTTGATCATGGCCGCCTTCATCACCGCTGTCGTCGTCGCCAACAGTGGCCTGCGCAGCACCTCGGCACGATTCGGCAACTTCCTCGATGGCATCGGGGCGCTGCAGCACGGCTATCAGGACATGTACAGCCAGGGACTGCAGATGGGTCAGGCACTGCGCAATTGCGTTCTCGACCCGGCCAACCCCAAGGCTTACGAAAATCTCGAAAAAGCGCGCAAGGATTTCGGCGTGGCGCGTGAGAATGCAAGTCGGGCGGCGTCATCGGTCGACGGATTCACCAGTTCGCTGGCCCGCATTGGTCCCCTGGCCCAAGCCCAGGCCGAGGCGCAGGGAGAGGTTCTTGCGGCGCTCAAGGCCGGTCAGCTCGACGCCGCCAAGGCCCTGGTCAACAGCAAGGAAACACCGGCCTGGCGATCCTTGAAGAAAGCCCTGCTCGACGACCTCGAGATCATCGACAAAGCGACCCATGCCCAGCGTCAGGAAGTTGCCGGTCAGGCCGAGCAGATCCGGAACCTCGCACTCATCCTTTCGGCCCTGGCCATTGTCGTCGGCATCGCCAGCGTCATGACCACGCTCACCTATGTGCGCCGCGAACTGGGTGGCGAGCCGGGCTATGCCCGCCAGGTCGCCAATGCCGTTGCCACGGGCAACCTGACCCAGCCGATCAGGCTGGCCGACGGCGACAAGGACAGCCTGCTGGCCGGACTCGCCGCCATGCAGACCCAGCTCCGCGAGCTGGTCGGCGCCCTCGCCGGCCACGCCCGCGATGTAACACAGACAGCCGCCCAACTGGCCTCGGCAACAAGCCACGTGGCGACCGGCAACGATCAGCAACTGGGCGTAGCGCAAAGCATGGTGAGCACCGGACAAAGCATTTTTGCCAGCCTCAAGGAGGTCATGGGGGCCGTCAAGGAGGCCGAGCAGATCGCCCAGAGTTCGCGCGACATTTCGGGCAGCGGGGCGGCACTGGCCGGCAAGGCAGCCGAAGAAACCCAATCGATGGCGGCCTCGGTGCAGGTCACGGCCAAACATATCCGTGAGCTGAACACCCTCTCCACCCAGATCAATTCCATTCTTGGCGTCATCTCCGACATTGCCGGCCAGACCAATCTGCTCGCCCTCAATGCCGCCATCGAGGCAGCGAGAGCCGGCGAACAGGGGCGCGGTTTTGCCGTCGTCGCCGACGAGGTGCGCAAACTCGCCGAACGCACAGCAAAATCGACGGCGGAAATTTCGGCCATGGTCGAAAGCATCCACGCCGGCACTTCACGCGCCGCAGAGGCAATGGAAACGGGGATCCAGCAGGTCGACGAGAGCGTTCAGCTATCCAACCAGGCGCGCGATGCCTTCGACCGGATGAACGAAAGTTCGCTCGAAGTCAGGCAGGTCGTCGCCCGCATCACCGAGTCGATCAGCCTCGAGTATCAGAATGAAAGCCAGATGCAGACGCACATCGAAGAGGCGCGCCAGCTGATCGAGGAAGGCGCCCGCGCCATGCAGGATGTCGTCGCCTCGGCCGAGCGTCTGAAAACGATGTCCGGCGCCCTCAGTCAGCAGGTGTCGCGCTTCACGCTGTAGCTGCTCAGGCCGATGGATTTGCCGGCAGGTAGCGCTGGACGAGACGGACCCAATAGCTGGCACCGAGGGTCAGCAACTCGTCGTTGAAATCGTAATGCGGGTTGTGCAGCGTGCAGCCGCCCGTACCCGGCCCGTTGCCGAGCCAGACATAGCAGCCCGGCTTCTCGTTGAGCATGTAGGCGAAATCCTCCGCCCCCATGGACGGCAGGATGTCGGTCAGCACACGCTCCGGCTTGAAGACCTCAGCCGCCACCTCGCGGCAGAATTTTGCCTCGTTGACGCTGTTCACCGTCGGCGGATAGCGATGGTCGAACTTGACGCTGATCTGGGCGCCATTGGCTGCTGCGATGCCGCTGCACAGGCGCTCGACGGCACGTTCGATACCTTCCTGCACGGCCGGCTTGAAACTGCGGATGGTGCCGCGCAGCACCACCTCTTCGGGAATGATGTTCCACGCCTCGCCGGCATGGAATTGGGTGACGCTGACGACGGCTGACTCGCAGGGGTGCAGCGTCCGGCTGACCACCGTCTGCAAGGCTTGCACCAGTTGCGCCCCGGCTACGATGGAATCCACGCCCTGGTGCGGCATGGCGGCATGGCAGCCATGGCCGCGCACGATGATCTCGAAGGCACAGGTTCCGGCCATCACCGGCCCCGGCATGACAGCCATCTCGCCGACCGGGATGCCCGGCCAGTTATGCAGACCGAACACGGCCTCAACCGGAAAACGCTCGAACAGGCCATCCTCGATCATCACCGCCGCACCGCCCTCGGACTCCTCGGCCGGCTGGAAGATGAACACGGCAATGCCGTCGAAATCGGGATTCCCGGCCAGATAGCGCGCCGCTCCAAGGAGCATGGCCGTATGACCATCATGCCCGCAGGCGTGCATTTTCCCCTGATGCCGCGAGTGATGCGGGAATTCGTTCATCTCGGCGAGCGGCAGGGCATCCATGTCGGCGCGCAAGCCGACCATTTTCTTCGATGTCCCGGCGCGCAAAATGCCAACGACACCGGTTTTGGCAATGCCGCGATGCACTTCCAGACCATAGGCTTCCAGTTCGCGGGCGACGATGTCGGCCGTGCGGTTCTCGTTGAAGGCCAGCTCGGGGTGGGCGTGGATATCGCGGCGCAGCGCCGTCAGTTCCGCCAGGAAAGGCAGGTCGAGCAAAGGAAGTGCCGGGGGCATGATCATCTCCATTTTTTTATATTATGCCGCGGGTTGATACGCTGCGCCGCCTTGATTATGCTCTGGCCCCATGGAACTCATACTGATCAGCGGACTTTCCGGGTCCGGCAAGTCCGTCGCCCTCAACCTGCTGGAGGACGCCGGCTACTACTGCGTAGACAATCTGCCGGTGGTCATGCTGACAGTCCTCGCCGGCATGCTCGAAGAGGAAAAGGTCAGCAAGGTCGCGGTGGCCATCGATGCCCGCTCCGGAGACGGTATCGAATTGCTGCCGGCCAAGCTCGACAAGCTCAACGAAAACGGCATCAAAGTCACCTTCCTCTTTCTGTTTTCCAACGAGGAAACCCTGCTCAAGCGCTATTCCGAGTCGCGTCGCCGTCATCCGCTGGCCACCACCGGGCAGACGCTGGATGAGGCCATCCGGGCCGAGCGCAAGCTGCTCGAACCAATCTCCGATCTCGGCCACCGCATCGACACCAGTGGCCTGAAAGCCAACGCCCTGCGCGAATGGGTCCGCCAGTTCATCGAGGCCGAGCCCGGTCAGGGCCTGACCCTGATGTTCGAATCCTTCGGCTTCAAGCACGGCATCCCGCTCGACGCCGATCTGGTCTTCGACGTCCGCTGCCTGCCCAACCCGCATTACGACCCCGGCCTGCGCGCCCTGACCGGCCGCGACCAGCCGGTCATCAATTTTCTCGAAGCCGAGGAAGAAGTCCGCCGCATGCGTGACGATATCCGTCGTTTCGTCGCCAACTGGTTACCCAGCTATATCCGTGACAACCGCAATTACCTGACGGTCGCCATCGGCTGCACCGGTGGCCAGCATCGTTCGGTGCACATCGCCGAGTGGCTGGCTGGCGAATTCGCCAGCGATGCCCGGGTACTGGTCCGTCACCGCACCCTGGCCGGCGGCTGATGCCCTGGCTGGCGCTGATCCGGCCCGGCGACTGGCTGATCATCGTGCTCAGCCTTCTGGCTGTCGGTAGCAGCATCCCGGTTTTCTGGCAGGGCGGGCTGGCCGACCGCGCCATCATCCGTCAGGAAGGCAGGGTCTTTGCCGAAATCGACCTCAAGGCCCGCAAGCAATTCGAGATCAGCGGCCCGCTCGGCACCACCCTGATCGCCGTCGAACCCGGCCGCGCCCGCATCGTCGCCGACCCCAGCCCGCGCCAGTATTGCGTTCGCCAGGGCTGGCTCATGCGCCCCGGCGAAATCGCCATCTGCGCGCCCAATCGCGTCAGCCTGCAGATCGCCGGCCGGACCAAGGTCTATGACTCCATCAGTTATTGAGCTTACGATCACCGCCGAGGACCGACGCGTTGCCTGGCTGGCCACGGCAGCCGTCGGGCTGTCGCTGGTCGACGCCGCCATTCCCTCGCCGCTACCGGGCATCAAGCCGGGGCTGGCCAACATCGTCACCCTGGTCGTACTGACCCGCTACGGCTGGGGTACGGCGGTCTGGGTCAGCACCCTGCGCGTGCTGGCTGGCAGCCTGCTGCTCGGCTACTTCCTCGCCCCTGGCTTTTTCCTCTCGCTCACCGGCACCACGCTCAGCCTGCTCACCCTCGGCCTGGCCCGCCATCTGCCAGCCCGCTGGTTCGGCCCGGTCAGCCTGTCCATCCTCGCCGCCTTCGCCCATATCGGCGGCCAGTTGCTGCTCGCCCGCCTGTGGCTGATTCCACACGACGGGGTCTTTCTGCTCACCCCGCTCTTCGCCGCCGCCGCGCTGGTTTTCGGCACCATCAACGGCCTGATCGCAGCTAAACTGCTGGCTGAACCTGTGCCTTCGGAATCCGCCTAAATGTCCAAGACTATCTGCCTCGCGCTGACCGGTGCCTCGGGCATGCCCTACGGCCTGCGCCTGCTCGAATGCCTGCTCGCCGCCGGCTGCAGGGTGCAACTGCTCTACTCGCAGGCCGCACAGGTGGTGGCCAGACAGGAACTGGATTTCGAATTGCCGTCGCGCCCGAGCGACGCCAAGACTGCGCTGCTCTCCCGCTTCCCGGCGGCCGACCCGGAAATGCTGGCCGTGTTTGGCCGCGAGGAATGGTTCGCGCCGGTCGCATCAGGCAGCAACCCGCCGGACGCCATGATCGTCTGCCCGTGTTCGATGGGCACCCTGGCCGCCATCGCCCAGGGACTGGCCGACAACCTCATCGAACGCGCCGCCGATGTTGTCCTCAAGGAAGGCCGCAAGCTGGTGCTCGTTCCACGTGAAACGCCGTTCTCGGCCATCCATCTTGAAAACATGCTGCGCCTGTCGCGCGCCGGCGCCGTCATCCTGCCGCCCAGTCCCGGCTTCTATCACCACCCGCAAAGCGTGCAGGATATTGTCGATTTCGTCGTCGCCCGTGTCATGGACCAGATCGCTGTGCCGCACACGCTGATGCAGCGCTGGGGCGAATGATGGGCTGGTTCGACTTCGTCCGCTCGCCAACGGGGAACGCGGTCCAGACGCTGCGCATCCCTCTCTTCCCGCTCAATACCGTGCTTTTTCCCGGCAGCGTACTGCCGCTCAAAATCTTCGAGCAGCGCTATCTCGACATGGCTGCCGCCTGCATGAAGGAGAACGCTCCCTTCGGCATCTGCCTCATCGAAAAAGGCAGCGAAGTGGGCGCCACGGCTGAGCCGCACAAGGTCGGCACGCTGGCCACCATCGCCAGCTGGGAGATGGAACAACTCGGCATCCTGATGATTACCGCCAACGGTGGGCGCCGCTTCCGCATCATCGAAACCAGCGTCGGCCCGGCCAACCAGCTCGAAGCCAGTGTTGAAATGCTGGCCGAAACCACGGCCACACCGCTACCGCCCGAACGCCAGCGTCTGGTGCCCCTGCTCCGTCGCGTCGCCGCCGACCTCGGCAGCGAGCGCCTGCCTGAACCGCACCGCTTCGATGACGCCGAATGGGTCGGCTACCGGATCACCGAAATCCTGCCCATCCAGAATCTCGCCAAGCAAAAACTGCTCGAACTCGACGACCCGCTGGCCCGACTGGAAATCCTCGAAAAATACCTCGACCAGCGCAAACTGCTCGGCTGAACGCCGGCCGCAAACCTAGTTTTGCGGATGATCTGCTGCGTGCAGGATTTCGACTTCTTCATGCTCCCACTGCTTGACCGTATCGGAGATCAAGCGGGCTTTTTCGTGGGCATCGGGCGCATGACGATTAGCCGCCTGATAGCCCTCAATCGCATCGTGAATGGCTTCGGCCTTGGTATGAGTGTGAGGCATGACGTTTCCTTTTTCGGCAAACAATATGCTGCAATGCAACACCTCAACTCTAGGCTTTCATAAAGCGGCTTGCAACGCGGTGGCAAACATATTAATGCGTTGCACAATCGATAATCCGCTGGCTTTTTGGCCAGCCTCAAGTTGCCGGAAAGCTCATGACGGACCCTCAAACGCCTGAGATGCCCGGTTTTTCGGCCGGGAAAAACCGATAATTGCGGCCTACTCGTTTTCAACGCCATTTCTGGAATCCCCCCATGGAAATCAAGGTCAACTTCCTCGACAAGCTTCGTCTTGAAGCCAAGTTCGACGACTTCACGGTGGTCGCCGATCAGCCTATCCGCTACAAGGGCGACGGCTCGGCGCCGGGGCCCTTCGATTACTTTCTGGCTTCGTCGGCGTTGTGTGCGGCTTACTTTGTGAAGCTGTATTGCGAAACGCGCCATATTCCGACCGACAACATCCGCCTGTCGCAGAACAACATTGTTGATCCGGAAAACCGCTACAAGCAGATCTTGAAGATCCAGGTCGAGTTGCCGGCCGATATTTCGGCCAAGGACCGGCAGGGGATCTTGCGCTCCATCGACCGCTGCACGGTGAAAAAGGCCGTGCAGACCGGCCCCGAGTTTGTCATTGAGGAAGTCGACAACCTCGATGCCGACGCCCAGGCATTGCTGACGCTGAGTCCAGCCTCGGACGCAAGTACCTATATTGCCGGCAAGGATCTGCCACTCGAGCAAACCATCGCCAATATGTCGGCAGTTCTGGCAGGTTTGGGCATGAAGATCGAAATCGCTTCGTGGCGCAATATCGTGCCCAATGTCTGGTCGCTGCATATCCGCGATGCGCATTCGCCCATGTGTTTCACCAACGGCAAGGGATCGACCAAGGAAAGCGCCCTGGCATCGGCCCTGGGTGAATTCATCGAGCGCATGAATTTCAATCATTTCTACAACGACCAGTTCTGGGGGGAAGACATTGCCAACGCGGCCTTCGTGCATTTCCCGAATGAGCGCTGGTTCAAGCCGGGGCGTAAAGATGCGCTGCCACCTGAAATCCTCGATGACTACTGCCGGCAAATTTACAACCCCGATGGCGAGTTGCGTGGCTCGCATCTGGTCGACACCAACTCCGGCAATGTCCAGCGCGGCATTTCCTCGCTGCCCTATGTGCGCCAGTCGGACGGCGAGGTCGTGTATTTCCCGACCAACCTGATCGACAACCTCTTCCTCAGCAATGGCATGAGCGCCGGCAATACGCTGGCGGAAGCGCAGGTGCAATGCCTTTCGGAAATTTTCGAGCGGGCGGTCAAACGCGAAATTCTCGAAGGTGAAATCGCCCTGCCCGATGTGCCGCCCGCCGTGCTGGCGAAATATCCCGGCATTCAGGCTGGCATCGAGGCCCTGGAAGAACAGGGATTTCCCGTGCTGGTCAAGGATGCCTCGCTGGGCGGGGAGTTTCCCGTGATGTGTGTGACCCTCATGAACCCGCGGACGGGCGGCGTATTTGCCTCTTTCGGGGCGCACCCGAGTTTTGAGGTGGCGCTCGAACGCAGCCTGACCGAGTTGCTGCAGGGGCGCAGCTTTGAAGGCCTCAACGATTTGCCGCAGCCGACCTTTGAAAGCAATGCCGTCACCGAGCCGAACAACTTCGTCGAACACTTCATCGACTCCAGCGGCGTGGTCTCCTGGCGCTTTTTCAGCGCCAAAGCGGATTTCGAATTTGTCGAGTGGGACTTTTCCGGTCAGGGTGAAAATTCCAACACCGACGAAGCCGCAGTCCTGTTCGGCATCCTCGAAGACATGGGCAAGGAAGTCTACATGGCCGTGCATGAGAATCTGGGTGCAACAGCCTGCCGCATTCTCGTGCCGGGCTATTCCGAGGTCTATCCGATCGAGGATCTGATCTGGGATAACACCAACAAGGCCCTGTCATTCCGCGCCGACATCCTGAACCTGCATCGCCTCAACGATGCCAAGCTCGAAGCCCTGCTCGAACGCCTGGAAGACAGCGAACTGGATGACTACACCGACATCGCCAGCCTGATCGGCATCGAGTTTGACGACAACACGGTCTGGGGCCAGCTGACGATACTCGAGTTGAAGCTGCTGATAAATCTCGCCCTGCAGCAATTTGAAGCCGCGCATGAGCAGGTCGGAAGCCTCCTGCAATACAACGAAAACACCGTCGAACGCGGCCTGTTCTATCAGGCCCTGAATGCGGTGCTGACGGTGCAGCTCGACGACGAGCTCGAACTCGACGACTACGTAGTCAATTTCCGCCGCATGTTCGGCAATCCGCGAATGGATGCGGTGCTGGGCTCAGTGGACGGCAGCGTGCGCTTCTTCGGCCTGACGCCAACCAGCATGAAACTGGAAGGCCTGGACCGGCACCAGCGCCTGATCGACAGCTACAAGAAACTGCACACGGCGCGGAGCAAGGCGGGGGGTTGATTCAGCAAGCTGATTCTATGTGGAGCGGGCGATGGGAATCGAACACGTAGGCCTAGATTCATCAAGCCGCCTTATGTTTACGCTAAAAAACCGAAAATAAAGCGATTTTTGTTTAATCAAAGGTGCTGAACTTGAAGCCACATCATCCTAATCTACCACCTCATTTGACTGACTTGGATTCCGCTGTGACCAGACCTCTATATCTCGAAGGGTACCGTAGTCTCTATTCTGCGTTACTCGAAGTGTCGCCCGAACGCGATGTCACCGCCAGTAGTATCCGAATCACTGCCAAACAGCCGAGCGACACCAACAGGACGGTGGCCCAGGACCACTCCGGAAAAAGATAGGACGTCGTAGCCGACAAAATCAGGAAAATGAGTACAAAAAACATAGCTGTTTCCTATTAAATAGAAGGGTGACCCCTCAGGCTCTTTTGGCGGTCTATGCAGCCACGCCGAGCCCCTTCTCTTCAAAGGTTTTCCCATCCCGTATGTGATAAATCCGCTTGAATGTGGGGATGATTTTCTCATCGTGGGTGACCACAATAATGGCCGTATTGAACTGTTGCGCCATCTGGTTGAGGATGCGCACAACGCTCAAGGCGCGTTCGCTGTCCAACGGTGCAGTCGGCTCATCGGCGAGGATGACAGGCGGCTGATTTGCCAAGGCCCGCGCAATTGCCACGCGCTGTTGCTCCCCGCCCGATAGCTCAGATGGCTGAGCTTTTGCTCGGTGCCCGACGTCGAGCGCTTCAAGCAATTCGAGTGCACGCTTTCGCGATTCACCATTTGGCCTTCCCGCCAGCATAGGTAACAAGGCGACGTTGTCGGTGACATCAAGGAATGGAATCAAATAGGGCGCCTGAAAAACGAATCCAATCCGGTCGCGGCGCAAAGCCCTAAGGTCTGGAATTTTCCAGCCATTGTCGTAGATGACCTCATCGCCTAGCGTCATCTTGCCCGCCGTCGGCTCAATGACCGCACCCAGGCATTTGAGCAAGGTGCTCTTCCCGGAACCTGAGGGCCCAATCAGCCCAACCACCTCCCCGGGGGCAACGGTCATATTGACGTCTTTCAGAGCGTCGACCGCGGTATCGCCCTCACCATAACGTTTGCTCAAACCTTCGATATGAATCCCGAAGCCCTTCATCTCACCCTCCAATGGCCGTAGCCGGGTCAACACGCAGGGCGGTCCGAATCGCCAGGGTGCTGGCCAGCGCACAAATGACCATCACCACAACGAAGCCTCGTAGCGCATCGCCGGGTTCCAGAAGAACATACTTCGGAAAGAAGGGTGCCCATACAGTTGCCGAAGTCTTGCCGACCAGAAACCCAACAAGACCGAGGCCCATTGCCTGCTGAAGAATCATTCCAGCAATAGTTCGGTTGCGCGTGCCTATTAACTTCAACACCGCAATCTCACGAATCTTGCCCAAGGTCATCGTGTAAATAATGAAAGCGACGATGGCTGCACTGACCACTGCCAGAATGACCAGAAACATCCCAATTTGCTTGGCTGACGTGGCAATCAGCTTGGCGACCAGGATGTCCTCCATCTGTAAGCGGGTGTAGGCCTGCAGGTGTTTCCAGCGTCTGACTTCGTTTGCAACCATGTCGGTCTGGCTGTCGGATGACACTTGAACCAGCACGGCATTCACATTCCGGTTGGCATTCTGCGATGCCTGAACGGCCTCAAGCAGCCCCGGTACGCCCGGGCGATTCAGCGAGGGATTGGCTGCAGTTCTTGCCCGCTCACTCAGGATGGCATCGTTGTCCTTAAGAAACTGAGCCTCTTGTGCATCCTTCAGCGGAATGAATACCATCGGGTCGCCACCGGACGAAACCATGCGCTGGGTTAAACCGACAACCCGATAGTCATGTCGGCGAATTCGAATGCTGTCACCCAACTGGAATCCAGTTTTAATATCAGCCACTGCCTCGTAATGGTTGCGAGTAATGTGGCGGCCGGCAACCAGGTATCCGGGCTCTCCCGGTTGCCCCGGCTCGAAGCCCACGACCATGGCCCGAACATCGGTATTGTTCAGACGAACCTGCATGGTCAGATAGGTCACGTTGGCGGCGCGAGCCACGCCCGGCAAACTGAGCAGTGAGCGGTACACGTCGTCATGGATACTCGACGATTCGGCATATGGACCTTGGGTGTCCTGCTGTACGACCCACAAGTCAGCGCCACTATTGTTGAGCAGCGCCTTGGCATCATCGACCATGCCGCGATACACCCCGGCCATGGTCAAGGTCACGCCAATCAGCAAGCCAAGGCCGATGCCGGTCAGCACGAACTTCGACCAGGAATGCAGAATGTCTCGACCGGCCAGACTTATCACTTGCGTTGTCCCGCCAGTGTTTCAACGACTTTGACGTGAGCACCTTCCGACAACTCACGCTCGCTGTGGACGACAACTTCATCGCCTGCACTGATGCCGTCCAGCACCTGCACCAAGCCATCCAAGCTACTGCTGCCGAGCTTGATGGCAACAAGTGCGAGCTTGCCATCGTGCAGCTTCCATACGCCAGCCCCTTGCGGGGTCTGTTTGATTGCTGCATTGGGGAGTGTCAGGCCAGTTTGATTGGAGGCTGTTTGTACTGTCACCTCGGCCATTTCACCAATGCTGAGACCAACCGGGATCTGGTCAAAGGCAATCAGGGTGATGCGCTCCTCGGTCACGCTGTCACTGAGCGGTTCAATCCTAACTACTCGGCCAGCTAACGGTGTTCCAGGATTACTGCGCAGCGCAATGCTTGCCGCTTGTCCTGCTGCCAGCCCGCGGGAACGACCCTGATCCAGTCGAACTTTGACCCAGAGACTGTTGGGCTCGACCAACTTGAGTATTGATTGCCCGGCAATGACCGTTGAGCCGGTTTCTGCATCTCGACTGGTTACCACGCCATCAATGGGGGCAACCAGGCGCAGATTATTCCGTTGCTGTCGCAAAGCGTCCTGGTCGGCCTTGAGGCGGACGACATCCTGCCGGGTACTTTGCAGGTTGGCATCGCTCGCATCGACGGCGGCTTGAGCCGAGATCAGTTCCTGTTGTTTGCTCTCAACGGCACTCGGGCTAACGAAATGCTTATCGCCCAGGTCGCGATAGCGTTTGGCATTCAAATTCGCCACCGATTGACGGGCCAGCACATCCTTGCGCTGCGCCTCGGCCGCCAACACCGCGCTGGATGCCCGAGCGGATGAGGCATCAAGGGAGCGAAGTCGTTCGTCCAGGTCAACAGGGTCAATTTCCGCCAGCAGTTGCCCGGCCTTGACGTGCTCACCGACATCAACCTGCACTGATTTCACCCGACCAGCTGCGGTAGGTCCAATAAAATAGCTGCGGCGCGCTTCGACGGTGCCAATGCCGAACAGCGATGGCGACAAACTGCCGGTTTCGACCCGAGTGATAGTGACCCTGGTTGGCGCCAGTGGGCCAGAGCGGGCCACAACAAAGCCAAATCCACCCAGAAGAAGTACGGCAAAAGCCACCAAGCCAAACTTGCGACTGAAAATACGATTGAGCCTCATGATTTGACCCCAAGAGCGGCAAGATAAAGCTTCAGAACGCCGACCGCCTGTTGCTCCATTTGCTCCGTATTACCGCTGAGCATGGATTGAATGACCAGGCCTTGAATGGCCCCAAGGAAGAGGGCCGCTGCTGATGGGCAATCGATATCAGCACGAATAAGCTTTGCCTCAATTGCCGCTGTCAGTGTTTGAGCCAGAGTCTGTCGATAGTGCTGCATGATTTGCTGAACCCGTTGCTTGACTGGGGATTCAGCGGGTTGCTGAAGCTCGCCAAAGATGAGGCGAGGGGCGCCAGGGTGAGCTTTGGCAAAACCAACATGCGCCATGAACATGGCCTTGAGTGCAGTTAATGCATCTGGAGCGCTATCCTTGGCTGCCAGGAGTTCGCACATCAAATGTTCTTCTATCCATTCGACAACGGCCAGTCGGATGGCTTCCTTGGTGGCGAAGTGTCGAAATAGAGCTCCCTGAGTCACCTTCATGGCTTTGGCGATGTCCGTCGTCGTGATGTCTGCCGGACTGCGCTCGGCTGAGAGTAGAACCATGGTGGCGATGATTTCTGCCTGGCGAGACTCAGTGGATTGACGAGGGTGAATAGGCATGGCTATCAGTAAGTAATAAATTACTTACAAGTATAGTCAGGCAATTTTAGATTTGTCTAATGTTTATTGCTTCAATTGCAAGCAATTGTTGCTGCGTCATTTTTTCTGAATATCGGGGCTATAACAGAAGTGAAGGTTTGAAGTAGGCATGCTGTGTCGCTTCAAACTCAGATGTTGTTTCGAGTTACTTTTGTTTGATAGGGAGAGAAAAATGACCAAGAACACCGTAAAAATCATGTTGTCTGCCATCGCACTAGGTTTGATGACTTCGGGTGTTATTGCTGCCGATGAACCCATTTACGGCAGTCAGATGATGACTAATCAAGAGCGGATGGAACAGCGCACGAAAATGAATGCTGCCAAAACAGCTCAGGAGCGCGAGCAAGTTCGATTGGAGCACCATGAGCAGATGCAACTGCGTGCGAAAGAACGTGGCGTTACATTGCCTGATACTCCGCCTGCACAAGGTTCCGGCATGCGCCAGGGCATGGGACCCGGTGGCGGCATGGGTGGTGGAATGGGAGGCGGCATGGGTGGCGGAGGTAGAGGCCGCTAACCTCGGCACCGCCTGCCAGAGACAGGCCATACTTTCTGACACTTTGATCGAGTCCGCACTGGAAGCTGCTTGATTCAGCCCTACCCAGCCCTGAGCAGAAATCGACCAGACAACAAAAAAGCCAACCCGCTGCGGTTGGCTTTTTCTTTTACAGATCAACGACCTGCCAAAATTCTATGTGGAGCGGGCGATGGGAATCGAACCCACGGCTCTAGCTTGGGAAGCTAGGGTATTACCATTATACGACGCCCGCTCGGTGGGCTTGAGGCCGCATTCTAAGCGCAGAAGGCGGCCGGTTCAATCATTCCAGCTCGGGGGCCAGCGCGGCGTAGCGGCCGGCGTGGAAAAGCAGCGGGGCGATGCCCGGGGTTTCGCTGAAGCGCTCGACATGACCGACGAAAATGGTGTGGTCGCCAGCGGCATGTTCGGTGATCTTGCCCATCTCAAAAGTGGCGCAGCAGCCGGGGAAGACCGGGGCACCGCCGGCGCCGGCTTGCCAGGGGAGGCCGGCGAAGCGGTCGGTGGGCCAGGTGGCGAAGCGGTTGGAGAGGTCTTGCTGGTCGGCGGCCAGGATGTTGATGGCGTGGTGGCTGGCCTGGCGGAAGGCGGCGAGATTGTGCGAATTGTTGTCGAGGCACCAGAGGACGAGCGCCGGCTCGAGCGACACAGCCGAGAAGGAATTGACGGTGAGGCCGATCGGATGGCCGTCCGGGTCGATGGCCGTGACGATGGTGACGCCGGTGGCGAAGCGCCCCAGGGCGTTGCGCAGGGCGCGGCTGTCGTTTTGCGGTTGGGTCATCGGAGGCGAACGGGTAGGCTGAAAGAAAAAGAGGCCGTATTATCGGCGCTCCCGCCACTTGCGTCGAGGCAGAATTTGGCCGCCCCAAACCGTTTTACCGTAGACCTCATCGCCTGGCAGAAGACCGCCGGGCGCCATGACCTGCCCTGGCAGAAGACGCGTGATCCTTACCGTATCTGGCTTTCGGAGATCATGCTGCAGCAGACGCAGGTCGGCACGGTGATTCCCTATTACGCCCGTTTTCTGGGCAATTTTCCCGATGTACAGGCACTGGCTGCGGCGCCGATAGAGTCGGTCATCGAGCATTGGGCCGGCTTGGGCTATTACGCCCGGGCGCGCAACCTGCATCGTTGCGCCCGGCAGATTGCCGAGGTCTACGGCGGAAATTTCCCGCAAACGGAAGCTGAACTGGAGAGCTTGCCGGGTATCGGCCGGTCGACGGCGGCAGCCATCGCCGCTTTTGCCTTTGGCCGGCGGGCGGCGATTCTCGATGGTAACGTCAAGCGGGTGCTGTGCCGGCAATTCGGCATCGCCGGCTTTCCCGGCGCGACGGCAGTCCACCGCGAACTTTGGGCCTTGGCCGAAAGCCTGCTGCCGGAGAGCAATATCGAGGTTTACACGCAAGGACTGATGGATCTTGGCGCAACGCTGTGCACGCGGAGTCGGCCACGCTGTGGCGATTGCCCGGTAGCCAGTGGATGCGTGGCGCGGCGCGATGGCCGACAGGGTGAACTGCCGGAATCAAAGCCCCGGCCTGCTGTGCCGGAGCGTACCTCGACCTTTGTACTGCTCACCGACGGTGCGCGCCTGCTGCTTGAACGCCGCCCGCCTTCGGGCCTGTGGGGCGGACTGCTGGTGCCGCCGGAAGGCGAGCCGGCCGAGGTGGCGGCACGTTTGGGGCTGGCCCTTGGCGAGTCAATGAAGCTGCCGCCGCTCAAGCATGCGTTCACCCATTTCCGGCTGACGCTGTTGCCGGTTCTGTGCCGGATTGAGGCTGGTTTTCAGGTCGCCGAACCGGGCCTGGAATGGGTGGCGCTCAGCAAGGCAGCCGACGCCGGGGTACCGGCCCCGATCAAGAAGCTGATCAACCAGGTTGCCAGCGCAGGGGGCTGATGCCCCAGCGTTCGAAGGTTTCGGCCCGGACGATCTGGCCGTAATGGTTGCCGATCTTGCGTGACAGGTCGACATCGACCGGCGTCGTCACGTACTGCTGGCGACCGGTGTGATAGATGACGCGGACGACGGGTGCCAGCATGTTCTCGTGGTTGGCCTGGACGACCATGGCGAGATGCCCGCTGTCGAGCAGGACCAGGGTGCCGACGGGGTAGATGCCGACCGTTTTGACGAAAGCGGCCACCAGCGCCGGATCATATTGCGTCCCGCTTTCCTCGTAGAGCTGGCGCAGCGCGTGCGACGGCGACATCGCCGCCCGGTAGGGACGATCCGAAGTCATTGCATCGTAGGTGTCGACAATCGCCGCCATGCGGCCGGCCACTGAAATCTCATCGCCGGCCATCCGGTAGGGATAGCCGCAGCCGTTGTAGCGCTCGTGGTGTTCGAGCACCACGGCGACTGCTGTTTCGGGCAGCCGCGAGGTAGCATCGAGCACGGCCAGACCTTCCTCGACATGGCTCTGGACGATGGAAAACTCGGCCTGGGAGAGCCCCCCGGCCTTGGTCGTCAGTCGCGAATCGAGGGCGGAATGGCCGATATCCTTGACCATGGTGCCGAGCGCGAGTTTTTCGATTTCCGGCTCGGGCATGCCCTCGTGACGGCCAAAGGCAATGATCAGGGCAGCCGTCGCCACGGCATGGTCGTTGGCATAGGAATCCATGCCCTTGAGCCGGGACAGTGGCACCAGCGCATCGGGGTTGCGCAGCACCGAGGCGATCATCTTGCTGACCACCGGTTCAAGATAGCCGGCATCGACTTTCTGGCCGGCCCGCGCCGAGAGCATCAGGGCACTAACCGTGCCGCTTGCCTCCTGCATCAGCCGGCCGGCCCGGCGCCGTTCTTCGCCGAGCGACACAGGATGGGGCGTCGTCGCCCTGATTTCAGCCAGCGATTTCAGCCGCTGGTCGATCTGGTTGATGCGCGCCATCGGCGTCGGCGGCACGTCGATTCCCTTGTCGATATCGATGCTGACCTCGGTAATGCCGTCTTCCTTGAGCTTCCAGACGTGGGCTTCGTCGCGCACCTTGAATTTCGACTGCCAGAGGGAATGATCGAGCCAGCGTTTGTGCAGGTCCACGACATACATGTCGGGCAGCAGCTGGTCGATGGATATCTTGCGGATCATGTCTGGGCGGCAGCCGCTACTTTTTTTCGGCAGCCTGTGCGGCGCGCTGCTCCGCTTGCTGCATTTTCCGGGCGACGCGTGCATCGTGAGCAGCCTGCCTCTGGCGCAATTTTTCCGCCTCGGCCAGCTTGCGTTTCTCGCCTTCGGCGGCCTTCAGCGCCTTGCCGGCCTCGCTTGCCGCCCGCTTCTCGCTGGATGCCTGACGGGCCGCCGCCGATTCCGTCTGGCGCAGCTCCATATCTGCGGCACGGCGCGGCAGTTCTTCGGCACGCCGCCTGTCACGCTCGGCCAATTGCTCTTTCTGGACAGCCCGCTCGATGTTCCGGCCCTCGCTTTCCAGCCGGCGAGTCTCGCGGACGGTCTTCAGATGCTCACGCGCAGCAGCATTCCGGCAATCGTTGATGAGGAACTTTCCGGCGCATTCGGCATTTCTCTGTTCCAGCAAGCGGTCGGCTTCAGCCTGGCGCGCCTTGCCCTCGGCCTGCATCGCCGCGGCCTTGTCGAGCCTCTCCTGCCAGGCCGCCGCCCTGTCGTCGCTGGCCGCCACATCGGCCGCCAGCCCGCGACAAGGCATGGCCAGCAGCACGATCAGGCCGGCAATGGCGGTCGCCATGGGGTGAAAGCCAGGCAAGCGGCGATGCATGCCTGGCTTCAGCGGGTCGGTGCGAGTTTGCTTGAGCATCCGGCGATTCTAGCAGGCTGTCGCAAGACATAGCTAAATTGACTGAAATGCTAGACAAGCCATTGTAAAAATGGCGATTTCCGTGATTTTCGCAAGCAACGGCAGCCATCGCTCTGCCCGTCAAAATGCCAGACCCCGGAGCGCGGCCCGCCCCGCCTCGTTATAATCGCCCCCTCATGATCGCCTTACGCCAAGTCACCTTCGCCCGCGCCGGGCGGCCGCTCGTCATCGATGCCTCCGTCCAGCTCCACCCGGGCTGGAAAGTCGGCGTCGTCGGCGCCAACGGCTGCGGCAAATCCAGCCTCTTCGCCCTGCTCGCCGACGAACTGCATGCCGAATCCGGCAATGTCGAAATCCCGGCCAGCTGGCACATCGCCCGCGTCGCCCAGGAAACCCCGGCCCTGCCCGACAGCGCGCTGGAATTCGTCCTCGATGGCGACGTCGAACTGCGCCGCATCGAGCGCGAACTGGCCGAAGCCGAGGCGAAAGGCGACGGCGTTGCCATCGGCCACCTGCATGCACGCTATGGCGAAATCGGCGGCTATTCGGCCAAGGCCCGCGTTGCCGAAGTCCTGCACGGACTGGGTTTCACTGATGCCGACTTCAGCCGCGCCGTGGCCGAGTTCTCGGGCGGCTGGCGCGTCCGGCTCAACCTCGCCCGCGCCCTCTCCTGCCGCGCCGACCTGCTGCTCCTCGACGAGCCGACCAACCACCTCGACCTTGACGCCGTGTTCTGGCTCGAAAACTGGCTCAAGAACACGCCGGCAACCCTGCTCCTGATCTCGCATGACCGCGATTTCCTCGATGCCGTCGTCGGGCAGATCATCGCCATCGATCTCCAGCGCCTGAGCCTGACGAGCGGCGGCTATTCCGACTACGAGCGGGCCCGCGCCGCCCGGCTGGCCACCCAGCAATCGGCCTTCGAAGCGCAGCAGCGCGAAATCGCCCACCTTTCCAGCTTCATCGAACGCTTCAAGGCCAAGGCGACCAAGGCGCGCCAGGCACAAAGCCGGATCAAGACGCTGGAACGCATGGAAATGGTCGCCGCCGCGCACGTCGACTCCCCCTTCCATTTCAGCTTCCGCGCCCCGACTGCCCTGCCCGATCCTCTTCTCAGCATCGAAAGAGCCTCGGCTGGCTATGCCGACCACAAGATCATCGACCACGTCACAATGACCCTGCGCCCGGGCTGTCGCATCGGCCTGCTCGGCCGCAACGGTGCGGGCAAGTCGACGCTGATCAAGCTGCTGGCCAATTCGATCCCCCAGCAAGGTGGCGAACGCAAGGAAGCCAAGGCCCTCAACATCGGCTACTTTGCCCAGCACCAGCTCGAACAGCTACGCCCCGACGAATCGCCGCTGCAACATCTGGTTCGCCTCGACCCGGCAGCCACCGAACAGGAACTGCGCGACTACATCGGTGGCTTCGATTTCCGGGGCGACATGGCGACCCGCGCCATCGAACCCTTCTCCGGCGGCGAAAAAACCCGCCTCGCCCTCGCCCTGCTCATCCGCACCCAACCCAACTTGCTGCTGCTCGACGAGCCGACCAACCACCTCGACCTCGAAATGCGCGAAGCCCTGACCTTCGCCCTGCAGGACTACGAGGGCGGCGTGGTTTTCGTCTCGCACGACCGCCACCTGCTGCGTACCTGCGCCGACGAACTGCTGCTCGTCGCCGACGGCAAGGTGGCTGAATTCGACGGCGACCTCGACGACTACGCCGCCTGGCTCGCCGCCCAGCGCAGCGCCGAAAAAGCCCAGGAGCCCGATGCCGCCGCCGAAAAAACCGAACGCCTGGCCCAACGCGCCGACGCCAAGGCCAACCGCCAGGCCATCCTCACCCAGCGCCGCCCCCTGCTCAAGGAAATCGAGCAACTGGAGAAGAAGCTGGCCAAGTGGAATGCGGAAAAAGCGGCGCTGGATGCGCAATTTGCCGATCCGGATTTTTATGCGGCGGTGGACCGGGTGAAAAGCGAAGAAATGCACAAGCAGGCCGGCTTGCTCGGTGAGCAGATCGATGAAGCCGAGCTGCGCTGGCTGGAAGTCCATGAAGCGCTGGAGGCGCTGCCGGCAGTCGACTGATTTACTCGGGTTTAAGCTTGAAAACAGACGCAACACCTGCTCAAAGCCCGAAAAACTGCCCAAAAACCCACCGCGCATCAGGTAAAATTCCCGTTTTCCCGAACATCCCGCAGGAGCCCTACCGTGAAAATCGTCTGTCTTGACCTCGAAGGGGTCCTCGTCCCTGAAATCTGGATCGAATTCTCCAAGCGCACGGGCATTCCCGAGCTGATGCGCACGACGCGCGACGAGCCGGATTACGACAAGCTGATGACCTACCGCCTGAACATCCTGCGCGAGCACAAGCTCGGCCTGCCGGATATCCAGAAAGTCATCGCCGAAATGGGCCCGATGCAAGGTGCCCGCGCCTTCCTCGACAAACTGCGCGAGGATTATCAGGTCATCATTCTGTCCGACACCTTCTACGAATTCG
>ERZ1034363.505-NODE-505-length-26689-cov-4.854539_pt1 | contig 26689 bp, 27 predicted proteins | sample MGYA00520616_ERZ1034363 | MGnify/ENA primary metagenome ERZ1034363 (study PRJEB33736, sample SAMEA104284506) | Azolla filiculoides | biome: Urban; feature: Water surface; material: Ditch water | place: Netherlands | collected 2015-10-28 | depth 0-0.1 m ... | reverse complement strand
TCGAACCGCCCGCAGCCGATGGTGCCGTGCAGCCGCCACCCACCGTATTCACCCATACCCCGCCGACATGCCAGACACCATCGGTCGTGCGCACGGCGGCACGGACCGGCGTCGATTGCTGGAGCTTGACGCGAAAGCCGAGGAAAGCCGGTGCATCTTCGGGGAAGAAGCGCAGCACCTGAACGATAGGATTGAAATCAGCAAAGACGACCACTTCGAGCACACCGGGCAAGGCCGTAGCGTCGACGGTGACCGGCACCTGCATCGGGTTTTCAGCAGTGGATGGTGCAATGACCTTGACGCGCGGATCGAAAAGTACCGGCGACCCCGCCAGAAAGCTTTTCTGCATGTCCGACCAGCGCGCCGAGTCGAGCGGATCGCCGCTCTCGCGCAGCGCGGCAGCTTCGGATGGCGGCATCAGGGCCGCCAGCGCAATCGCCGCAATGGCAAAGAAAGGCACGCTCTTGCGCAGGTTGAAATCCTTGAAACTGTAATAGCGAATATTGGAAACCATGGTCAATCCGGCAAACAATGTTATTGCGCAGGAGAACCAACGGTATTCGCTCCCGGGAATCCCGGAAATAATCATGACCCAGACCAGTCCAGCAACCAGTGCGGCAGCAGCCGGAGAGGGCAAGCCTTGGAAGAAACGCTTATCAACTACTTCGAGCGTCGTATTGAAGCGCGCCAAACGCAGTGCGGCACAGGCGCAATAGACGAAGGCCGCCACCCAACCCAGCCGGCCCAGATCACGCAAGGCCCATTCATACATCACCAAGGCTGGTGCTGCGCCAAAACTGACCATGTCTGACAGTGAATCGTATTCCGCGCCAAAAGCCGACTGGGTATTGGTCATGCGGGCAACTCGGCCATCTAGGCCATCAAGCACCATTGCGATGAAAATAGCCATTGCGGCACGCTCGAAATCGCCCTGCATCGCCTGAACAATGGCGAAAAATCCGGCAAACAATGCAGCAGTCGTAAATAAATTAGGCAGCACATAAATGCCGCGCCGCTTTAGCTCTGGATTGAAGAGGGTTTTGCGGGGTTTGAGTTCAGTCATGGATTGCGACGATTCCGCTAATGGGATGGGTGAAGAATACACCCTTTCAACAAGAGCATTTTCCAGAAATAACAAGGGCGGTGCGGATCACCACACCGCCCTAAAGCGAAGGCAGCACAAGCCTGTGCTACCGAGCCGAGACCAAAATCAGTTCTTGGATTGGTCGACCAGCTTGTTCTTCTTGATCCAAGGCATCATGTCGCGCAGCGCACCACCGACGGTTTCGATCGGATGCACGGCATTCAGACGACGGCGAGCCGTCATTGCCGGGTAATTGGTCTTGCCTTCGAGGATGAACATCTTGGCGTACTCACCAGTCTGAATGCGCTTCAGTGCATTGCGCATGGCAACACGTGATTGCTCGTTGATGACTTCAGGACCGGTCACGTACTCGCCATACTCCGCGTTATTGGAGATGGAGTAGTTCATGTTGGCGATACCACCTTCGTAGATCAGGTCAACGATCAGCTTCAGTTCGTGCAGACACTCGAAGTAAGCCATTTCCGGAGCGTAACCAGCTTCGGTCAGGGTTTCGAAGCCCATCTTGACCAGTTCAACCGCGCCACCACAAAGAACAGCCTGCTCACCGAAAAGGTCGGTTTCAGTTTCTTCGCGGAAATTGGTTTCGATAACGCCACCCTTGGTGCCGCCATTGGCAGCAGCGTAGGAAAGGGCGATGTCCTTGGCCTTGCCGGATTTGTCCTGATAAATCGCGATCAGGGAAGGCACGCCGCCGCCCTTCAGGTACTCGGAACGAACCGTGTGGCCAGGGCCTTTCGGGGCAACCATGATGACGTCAATGTCTTCACGCGGAATGATCTGGTTGTAATGCACGTTGAAGCCGTGCGCAAATGCCAGTGCAGCGCCCTTCTTCAGATTCGGGGCGATATCATTTTTGTACACATCCGGCTGTGACTCGTCCGGCAGCAGAATCATGACGACATCAGCCTTCTTGACCGCATCGGCAACTTCCTTGACCTTGTGGCCAGCGGCTTCAGCTTTTTTCCAGGACGCGCCATCCTTGCGCAGACCAACAGTCACTTCAACGCCGGAATCCTTCAGATTCTGAGCGTGAGCGTGGCCCTGTGAACCATAACCAACGATGGTGACCTTCTTGCCCTTGATGAGGGAGAGATCGGCGTCCTTGTCGTAATAAACTTTCATGAAATCCTCTTTATGTACAGATAGTTAGACTTTAAGAATACGATCACCGCGACCGATGCCACAGACACCGGTACGGACGGTTTCGAGAATCAGGCCGGCATCGAGCGCGGCGATGAAGGAGTCGAGTTTGGAGCTTGCGCCGGTCAACTCGATGACATAGGTCGATTCCGTAACGTCGATGATACGACCCCGGAAAATATCGGCCATCCGCTTCATCTCCTCACGGTCCTTGCCGGTGGCGCGAACCTTGATCAGCATCAGTTCGCGCTCGACATGAGCAGCTTCGGAGAGATCGACCACCTTGACCACGTCGACCAGCTTGTTGAGCTGTTTCGTGATCTGTTCAAGCACCTCGTCGGAGCCGGAAGTCAGGATGGTCATCCGGGACAGCGAGGGATCTTCCGTCGGTGCCACGGTCAGCGATTCAATGTTGTAGCCACGGGCGGAGAACAGCCCGGCCACGCGGGAAAGGGCGCCCGATTCGTTTTCGATCAGGATGGAAATGATGTGTCGCAGCATAGTTTTTCCTCTCCCCGCTTACAGATCTTCAGCGAGGATCATTTCAGTCAGGCCCTTGCCGGCCGCCACCATCGGGAAGACGTTGGCACCCGGATCGATGATGAAGTCCATGAAGACCAGATCATTCTTGTGCTCGGTAAAGGCCTTGCGCAATGCCGGCTCGACGTCTTCCGGCTTTTCGATCTTCATGCCGACGTGGCCATAGGCTTCAGCCAGCTTGACGAAATCGGGCAGCGAGGTGACGTAGGACTGCGAGTAGCGCTTGGAATAGAACATTTCCTGCCACTGGCGGACCATGCCGAGCATGCCGTTGTTGAGGTTGATGATCTTGATCGGGAAGCCGTACTGCTTGCAGGTCGACAGTTCCTGGATACACATCTGGATCGAGCCTTCGCCGGTGACGCAGGCGACCTGCGCATCCGGGTTAGCCATCAGGACGCCCATGCCGTAGGGCAGGCCGACACCCATGGTGCCCAGACCGCCAGAGTTGATCCAGCGGCGCGGCTTGTCGAACTTGTAGTACTGCGCGGCAAACATCTGGTGCTGGCCGACGTCGGAAGTCACGAAGGCATTGCCGCCGGTGACTTCATAGAGCTTTTCCATGACGAACTGCGGCATGATGTGCTCGGATTGCTTGTAGCGCAGCGATTCGCGCCCACGCCATTCGTCGATCTGCTTCCACCAGTTGCCAAGCTCGGGATCGGTCTTGAAGCCGCCGTCCATCAGTTTCATGATTTCTTCAAGCACGTCCGGCACGTTGCCGACGATGGGCACATCGACCTTGACGCGCTTGGAAATCGACGATGGGTCGATATCGATATGGATGACGCGACGCTTCTCTTCGCTGAAGTGCTCGGGATTGCCGATGACACGATCATCAAAGCGGGCGCCGATGGCCAGGATCACATCGGCGTAGTGCATCGCGTTGTTGGCCTCGAAGGTGCCATGCATGCCGAGCATGCCGACGAACTGCTTGTCGGTCGCCGGATAGCCACCCAGACCCATCAGGGTATTGGTCACCGGGAAGTTCAGCTTGTGCGCCAGACGGGTCAGTTGCTCGGCCGCATCGGAGAGGATGACGCCGCCACCCGTGTAGATGATCGGGCGCTTGGCTTCCTGCAGGATCTGCACGGCCTTCTTGATCTGCCCAAGATGCCCCTTGACCACCGGGTTATAGGAGCGCATCTGGATGGTCTTCGGATAGTCGAACTCGCACATCTGGGCCGTGATGTCCTTGGGGATATCAACAACCACCGGGCCGGGACGACCGGTCGAGGCAATGTGGAAGGCCTTCTTGATGGTGATGGCCAGATCCTTGACGTCCTTGACCAGGAAGTTGTGCTTGACGCATGGCCGGGTGATACCGACCGTGTCGCACTCCTGGAAAGCATCCTGACCGATGTAGAAAGACGGCACCTGGCCGGTCAGCACGACCATCGGGATCGAGTCCATGTAGGCCGTGGCAATACCGGTCACCGTGTTGGTCACACCGGGGCCGGATGTCACGAGGGCGACACCGACGCGCTGCGAGGAGCGCGAATAGGCATCAGCCGCGTGAACAGCTGCCTGTTCGTGGCGAACAAGAATGTGTTTGACCTGATCCTGCTTGAAGAGCGCGTCGTAAATGTGCAAAACGGAACCACCGGGGTATCCGAAAACACAATCGACCTTTTCTTCTTGCAGGCACCTGATTACAATTTCTGCACCGCTGATCATCATTCTTGAGCCCAAAAAAGCTATTGCTTAAAAGGGCGTAACCTTAATCGACCGACCATTTTCGGTCAAGGTTTCCCGGCATATCCCTATAATGCTCAAGAACTTTCGGAAGAGACGACCCTGTCATCACCCCAACAACTCGCCAGCTTTCTTGAATCCATCGAGCGCCGCGCCTTCAAACAGGCGATGTTTGCCGTGCACGACGAAGACGCTGCGCTGGACATCGTCCAGGATGCGATGCTCAAGCTGGCCGAAAAATATGGGGACCGGCCCGATGAAGAGTATCCGATGCTCTTCCAGCGCATCCTGCAGAACACCATCCGCGACTACTACCGGCGGAGCAAGGTCCGCTCGATGTGGACCACCCTGCTTTCAGCCTTCACACCGGACGACGACGAGGACTACGATCCACTGGAAACCCTCGCTGCCGATGAAAACGATGCCGGGCCGAAAACACCGGAAAGTATGCTGCAACAAGCCCAGACGCTGAATCTGATCGAAGACGAAATAAAAAAGCTGCCGGCACGTCAACGGGAAGCCTTCCTCATGCGTTATTGGGAAGACATGGACGTCGCTGAAACCGCAGCGGCGATGGGCTGCTCAGAAGGCAGCGTCAAAACCCATTGCTCGCGCGCCACTCATGCGCTGGCAGCCGCCCTGTCGGCAAGAGGCATAAAACTATGAACGAAGAACGTTACGCATATCGGATTCGGCAAGCACTGAATCATGGACTGAAGGATATCCAGCCCGCAGCATCGCGGCGACTGGAGGCTGCCCGCCACCTGGCGCTGGCACGACAAAAGCAGGCTGCACCGGAAATGGTGCTGGCCGGTGCGGGCACGTCATCTTTCCGGATGAGCGCCTATACTCCCTACCTCAAGCAGTTTCTTGCCGTGGCCGCACTGCTGCTCGGCATGTGGATTTCCTTTTACTGGCATAGCGTCCAGTACGTAACCGAACTGCAAGATGTCGATAGCGCCCTGCTCACTGACGACCTTCCGCCCGATGCTTTCCTGGATAACGACTTCTTCGAATGGTTAAAAGACGACTCCTCGGAGGAATAATCCTCTGTTGTGCCCTGACCGCTGCGATTGCCATCGAACCTCCGACGACGGCAATCATTGGCACGCCTCCGCAACCGGGCTGGAGTCAGTTGAATCCCCAGCAAAAAAACATTCTTGCCCCACTCGCCGGCGACTGGGACAAGATGGAGAATATTCGTCGAAAAAAATGGCTGGGTATCGTTGAACGCTACCCGAACATGAAGCCGGATGAGCAGAAGCGCATGCAGGACCGCATGCGCGAATGGGCCAATCTGACGCCGGAACAACGTGCCAAGGTCAGAAATTCGTACAAGGATTTCAATCAGTTACCGCCCGAGCAAAAGCAGGTCGTCAAGCAAAAATGGGACGCCTACACGAATCTGCCGCCCGAGCAGCAGCAGCGACTGCGCGAAGGTGGCAAATCATCCAAATTGCTGACGCCGCCGGCTGAGCCGGCAAGCTCGGCCGAAACCGCGACGATAGCAGAAGGCTCGGCCAGCCCGACGCCTGCCCCTGCCGATATAAGCAAGCACTGATGCCGACCTCACTCCCTGGCATCAGGCGTCGCCTGGTCTGCCTGCTGTATGAAAGTCTGGTCGTTTTTTCCATCCTGCTGATCGGCTTTCTGTTGCCGCAAATTGTCCTCTCGGGATTCCATCTCGAGCTATCGCCGCGAATGCTCTGGCTGCACGTTTTGCTGCTGTTGCTGGCCTACTTTGTCTGGTGCTGGCTGAATGGCGGCCAAACGCTGCCGATGAAGACATGGAAACTTCGCATCATGTCGGCAGAGGGCACGGCGCTGCGACCCCTGCAAGCCGTACTGCGCTACCTCTGCGCATGGCCGAGCATCCTGTTGTTCGGGGTCGGCATTTTCTGGGCGCTGTTCGACAAGGATGGTCAATTCCTGCATGACCGAGTTGCCGGAACCCGGATTGTCAGCATCAGCGATTAGCGACGCTCGACCCACCACAGCATACCCATCGCAGTCACCAGGAACAGCGCCGCAGGCGCCGTCGCACTGGCGAATGGTGGCCAGGAGTTGATCACGCCAAGATTCGAGAAGAGACCGTTCAGCGCATAGAAGAGTATGCCCAGCATGACCCCGGCAAATATCTTCAGACTGACACCGCCAACCCGGTCATGCGAGTAGCCGAAGGGCAGTGCCAGGGCGACCATGACGAGCGCAGTCAGCGGATAGACCAGCTTTTTCCAGAGGGCAATCTGATAACGCTCGGCCTTCTGCTTGTTTTCAACGAGATGCCGGTTGTAGTTGTACAGGCCATAAAGCGACATCCGTTCCGGCGCCACGGTCAAAATGGACAGGAGATCGGGATTGACCGCAGAATGCCACTCGACCTCCTCGCTGGATTCGACACGCGAGCTGTCTGCCTCGAGGATGGTTTTGACCACCTTTTTCAACAGCCAGTGGTCAGGCAACTGGAAGCTTGCCTCCTCGGCATCGGTCACCGACTCCAGCGTATTTTCTGCCGTAAACCGGTAGATGCGCACGCCCTCAAGCGTGGCATCGGGTTTTGCCTTGCGAATATTGATGAAACTGCGCCCATCCTTGATCCACAAGCCGCTTTCAAGGCCACCGCGAGCTACCACCTTGCTCAATGCCCTGGCCTTGATGTCCTGGGCAAGCCGCTCACTGAAGGGCACCAGCACCTCGCCAAAAACAAAGGTCAGCAGGGCGAGCAAGGCTGCGGCGCGAAACAAGGTGATCAGCAGGTCCGAGGTGGCCAGGCCGGAGGCCCGCAACACAGTCAATTCGGAATGCCGGGCCAGCGTGGACAAGGCGTACAGGGTACCAATCAGCGCAGCAATCGGAATCAGTTCATAGACGAGTCCGGGCAAGCCGAGGGCGACGAACAATGCGGCACGGCCTGCCGTATAGTCGGCCCGCCCGACGTTGCGCAGTTCGTCTACAAAATTGAAAAAGCTGAACAGAACCAGAAAAGCGAGCAGGACAAGGAATACGGCGGCGAGGACTTCCCGAATGAGGTAGCGCTGATGGGTATTGAGCTTAAACACCGGACCTCCCCTGCCATGGCATACGCACGGCGATGCGGCGATAGAAGAGCAGCACAAGCGGCACCAGCATGATGGCATGAATGACCCAGACGCCGATCCAGAACGACAGCTTTCCCTGAGCAACCCAGGCCTGGGCGACCCATAGCAGATTGCTGTAGATGGCATAGATCAGCACGGCAATCAGCATATTGGCCGAACGCCCGGCGCGCGGATTGACATAGGAGAGCGGAATGGCCAGCAACGCGAGAATGAGCGCCGAGACGGGTATGCCTATACGCCAGAGCAGCTCGCCGCGCGCCCTGTCGCTATGCTCACTGAGCAATTCGGTCATGGACAGGCGATTGGGCAAAGGCTCCGTGGGCTTGGCCTCACCATCCTCGGTCCGCACCTTGTAGCGGGCGAACTCCATGACGCGGAACTCGGGCGATCCGGGTTCGACTTCGTAACGGCGCCCTTTTTCCAGAACGACGAAGCGGTCGCCGTTTTCTGCAAATTCCTGGTAACCCTGATCGGATACCACGACACCCAGTTTTCCGTCCTGAAAGCTGGCGACAAAGATATTGCCGAGCAGGGTTTCACCCTCAGCCAGTGCCTCGACAAAGAAGACCCGCTTCCCGGCCTTGGATTCCTGAAAGACGCCAGGCGACACCTGCGACACATCACTACGCGCCGACAACAGCTGCCGATATTGCGCCGTATTCAAATTGGCCCAAGGTGAGAGAAAACCTGCCAGCAGCGCGATAACCAGGACAAAAGGCAGGGCAAAGACGAGCACCGGCCGCAGCCAAGCCGTGAGCGGCAGGCCACAGGAAAACCAGACGACCATTTCCGAATCGCGGTAGGCACGCGACAGGCTCAATAAAATTGAGACGAAAAGCATCAGGCTGAGCACGAGCGGCATCATGTTCAACAAGGCGAAGCCGAGCAGAGAGGCGACTGCCTCGGGCACAATGCGCCCGCCAACAGCCTCTTTCAAGAGCCGAATCAACAGTATGGAAGCCAGGATGGCCAGCAGGGCAACACTGATGCCGGCAGCTGCCTGAGCAAATTCGCGCCGGACGGCACGTTCGAATATCATGCTTTGACGAAACCGAAAAAATGCGAGGATAATCCCTCGGAAACTGGTATTTCCTTGGTCAGGAGCAGCTTGTGGAATTTAGCATAAAAAGTGGCAGCCCGGAAAAACAGCGCAGCGCCTGCGTCGTTGTCGGTGTTTTTGAATTGAGGAAACTCACCCTTCCGGCCGAATTGCTCGACAAGGCATCCGGTGGACATATTGCCGATATCATTCGACGCGGCGACATGGAGGGCAAATCTGGCAGCACCCTGCTCCTGCACAACGTGCCCGGCACACTGTGCGACCGCATCCTGCTCGTCGGTCTAGGCAAGGAAAAGGACTTCCGCGAGAAGGAATTCATTGGCGCCATCGGCACCAGCGTCAAGGTTCTCAACGAAACTGGCGCTTTTGACGCGTCCATCTTCCTGACTGAACTCCCTGTCAAAAAGCGCAGCACAGGCTGGCGGATTCGCCAGGCCACGCTGGCAGCCCTCGACGTCGCCTACAAATTCGAACAGTTCAAGAGCAAGAAGGAAGATGTCCGGCGGCCCTTGCGCAAACTGACCTTCAGCGTCGAGCGGCGCAATGAACTGGCGCCCGCCGAGGAAGCCTTGAGTCAGGGACTGGCCATCGCCGAAGGGGTGACCATGACCAAGAATCTGGGCAACCTGCCACCCAATATCTGCCACCCGACCTACCTGGCCGAACAGGCTCAGGCCATGGCCAAGGAATTCAAGCTCGGCTGCGAAATACTTGAGCGCGCCGACATGGAAAAGCTGGGCATGCACTCGCTGCTCGCCGTCGCCCATGGTTCGCACCAGCCGCCCAAGCTCATCGTGCTCAGCTACAAGGGCAGCAAGGCATCTGAAAAACCGGTCGTACTCGTCGGCAAGGGCGTCACCTTCGACACTGGCGGCATTTCGCTGAAGCCCGGCGCCGAGATGGATGAAATGAAGTACGACATGTGCGGCGCGGCAAGCGTCCTTGGCACGATGCAGGCCGTGGCCCGGATGGCCTTGCCGATCAACCTGACCGTCATCGTGCCAGCCACCGAAAACATGCCGGATGGCAAGGCGACGCGCCCCGGTGACATCGTCACCTCGATGTCCGGCCAGACCATCGAAATCCTCAACACCGACGCCGAAGGCCGCCTCATCCTGTGCGATGCGCTGACCTATGCGGAGCGCTTCGAACCGGACACGGTCATCGATGTCGCCACGCTGACCGGCGCCTGCGTGGTTGCCCTCGGCAATGTCGCCACCGGCCTGTTCGCCAACAAGGATGCCCTCGCCCGCGACCTGCTCGACGCCGGCGAAGACGCCCATGACCGGGCCTGGCACATGCCGCTCTGGGATGACTACCAGGAACTGTTGAAAAGCCCGTTTGCCGACATGGCCAATATCGGCGGACGCTGGGGCGGGGCCATTTCGGCGGCCTGCTTCCTGTCGCGCTTCACCAAGAAATTCGAGTGGGCCCACCTCGATATCGCCGGCACCGCCTGGAAATCCGGAGCAAACAAAGGTGCTACCGGACGCCCGGTTCCCTTGCTGACGCATTACCTGCTGCAACGCGCCGGCAAGCTCAATTGACCCAGGTTTTTTTCTATCACGGCGCGGCGGACAAGATCGCCGCGGCCTGTGCCCTGCTCAGCGGCGCCTACGCCAAGAAAAAGCCGGTGCTGGTCTATGCGCTTGAAAACGCCGTTGCCAATAGCGTCGACCGCATGCTGTGGACGCATGCTGCGCTCAGCTTCGTGCCGCATTGCCGGGCCGACTCGCCGCTGGCTGCGGAAACGCCCATCCTGATCACAGACACACTGGAAACCATCCCGCATGACGAGCGACTGATGAACCTGAGCCGGGAAATCCCCCCCGGCTTTTCGCGCTTCGAGAGCCTCATCGAAGTGGTCGGCCAGGAAGAAAGCGACCGTGCCGCAGCCAGAGACCGCGTCAAGTTCTACAAGGATCGCGGTTACGAAGTCCGCTACTTCGATCTCAGCGACCGCTAAGGAACCCCAATGCCCAGCCAGATCATTGCCCGCGCCGATGCGCTCATGCACCGCCGGCGCCAGAGCGACCAGGACTTCGACGACATTCCAGTACTGACCGACAGCATCGATGATTTCGACGATATCCCGGTGCTCACCGAGGTTGAAAGTGCCCTCGAAAACGCCCTCTCCCAGCTGGAAGACAGCATGGTGACGGTTGAAGCGACGGATGCCGTGGAAGCTGTTGAATCCGTAGAAGCCGAAGAGCCCCTGGAAACCGTACTGCAGGCATTGCCGACGACATCCGCAATTGACCCGGCCATCCGCGATCAACTGGTTCATGAATTGACCTGCCGCATCGAAGAGCGCATCAAGGCGGCCTTGCCCGATATCATCAGTTCCACCGTCCGGGATTTTCTCGCCGACCAGGACATGATCGCGAATAGTTAGCCGGCTTGGTAGCGCGGCCAGACGGCCATCACCCAGAATCCTCATGAATCCGAGCAAATCGCTTGCCCCCGCCTCGACGGGACTGCCCCACTTTCCCTCTACGCCCTCCGGCGTCATGCTGCTCGTCGCCATTTACGCCTCGATTCACGCCCTGACCCGCCTCTTCTCGTCAGGCAATCTCGGCGAAGACGATCCGCTCGACAATCTGCTCGCCCAGACCCTGGCGCCGGGCTACAGCGTCCAGCAAGGACCGCTTTACGACTGGGCCCTGTGGCTCGTGCAGCAGCTTTTCGGCGGCGGCCTTTCCGGCTTTTTGTTTCTCAAGTACACGCTGCTCGTCGCCATCGCCGGCTGCCTCTATCAAATCACGCTGAAAATTACGCAAAGCGCGCTTTGGGCGTTCATTGCTGTCGAATCGATGGCGACGGTCTATCAGATTTTCTGGCGCCTTCACGAGGGCTTCACCCATCGCGTCGGCGCCATGGCGCTGGCAGTCGCTACCGTCTGGGCGATCTTTCGCCTGATTGATCGCCCCAGTCGCGGCAATTACCTCCTGCTTGCCCTGCTCATCGGGCTGGGCCTGCTGACCGAGCACATCTACGCCTTTGCCCTTTTGGCGACGCTGCTTGCCGCCTGGCTGCAAGCCCCAACGCGCAAAACAGTATTCTCGCTGCCGATGCTGGCGTCGCTACCAATCACCCTGCTTGTGGTCGCCCCCTACGCCATCTGGCTGCTGGCCGACCCGCCGCGGGCTGCCGATCTTGGCACCAGACTCTTCCCAGCCCTACCCGCCCATACACTGCCCGGCATAGCCGGTGGCCTGCGCGATGCGCTCACCTTCCCGCTTCTGGTCCTTTCGCCCTATATCGTTGTGCTGCCCATGGCATTTCCGGCCATCTTCCGGACAATCTTCAGGCCATCTCCGCTTCCGGCCATCGAGCCGACTACCTTCGACCCAACGCTGTTTCTGCAACATCTGCTGCTCATCGAACTGAGCGGGCTGATCTTCTTCAACGGCCTGCTCTACATGCGCTCGAATTACGCGGTGCACAGCATCCTGCCCATGCTCGTCATCGCCATTCCCTGGCTCACCGCCAAGGCCCGCGAGACAAATCCGACACCGCGCCGGGTACGCGTCTTCATGGCTGTTCTGCTCGCCTTCACGATCACCGCCTACGCCGTGCGCAGCGGCAATCTCTTCGTCAATGAGCCGTTCTGCACCCGCTGCCGCTGGGGTGTTCCCTACGCCGAACTGGCCGAAAAGCTGCGCGACCAGGGATTTAGCCGGGGGACGATCATCGTCAATGATGTCCATGTCGGCGGCAACCTCCGCCGATTTTTCCCGGAGTCGAGCATTGTCATGACCGGCGCGGAACACGCCATGGCCAGTCCGCATGCGGCGGCGACCGGGAAAATCGCGCTGCTCTGGCCAGTCTCGGGGGACAGCCCGGCCATCCCTGCTGACTTGCAGACAAGCATCAGCGGCAATCCGCCGCCGCCAACCATCCTGACCTTGCCCTGGAAGCACCTGTGGCGACCGCTCGGCTATCGCACATCGACCTGGGGTATGGCGATCATCGACAGCTCAAACAAGAGCAATCGTATTTACCGCGACGTCGCCAAACCAAGCAACGAAGGTCGGTAATCCGGCTTTATTTGGAAAACGGCCTATTGGCAGGAAATCTGTCGACCAATCTTCTCATTCAAGTCCGTCAAGTTGGCCACTAGCCTTTAGCAGATCGAAAATGCTCTGCTCTTCGATGGCATACACACCTCGAGCCGCTTTCCAAACCAGTTTCTTTTCCTGAAGCGCAATCAGCGCCTGCTGCACGCCAGGCACATCGGCCTTGGCATCATCAACAGGAAGACCTGCCTGCGTCATGGCCTTCCGGTATTTTTCCAAGGTAGCTGCCTCAAATGGCGCGTAATTCTCCCTTGCGGCTGCCATGACTCGTAACACCGAAGACTGTATCGGCGTAAGGCTATGAATAACGCCCAATTGCACCTGATTCATCTCATCAGTCAGCCGTCGAACTTCCTCGGCAAACTTGTCGGCCCCCGTTTCAACGTCGATTTCAAAGTCAAACCGAAAGCGATCTGCTGCGGCACCGATCACTTCCGGTCGATACCCGGCTTCCACGAACAAGGGCAAGACTTGCTTCGGATCCAGTTGAAACGGCAAATCCACCTCTTTGCAAAACCATTCGATGTAGTCCTTGCCAAGCATCGGAAAATTAACCAGCGGCGCCCCAAAGAAAGCTTGGTCTTTGCTGTTACGCAGCATCGCCAGCTTGTCTCGATTGGAGCCGGTGCACACAACGCGCAGCCCATGATGCTGACTGCTGTTCAGTTCATCGCGCGCAGCTTTCAATGCGAAGAGCGCCGATACCCCAGCCTCGGTTGTGATCGCATGCTGGGCTTCATCAATCACCAGGACAATGATTTTCTTGGTTTCATCAGACAAGGCAACCAGTGCCTCGGTAAGGGATACATCCTTGCCGAGACCAACACGATCCAGGTCGAACGAAACACTGCCAACTTTGACCTTATCCAGGCCAGCACTCTTGGCTAGCCGCAAAACAACGCCATCATTGCTGGCCAAGGTTGCTCGGATGGCATTCACGATCACATTGCCGGGATCCGCTGTCGGGTTTGCCCAAAGGTCTGCGTACACCACCAAGGCACCCGCTGCCTCTAGTGCTGGACGCAGATCCTCGCGAACAAATGTAGACTTTCCGGTGCGCCTGGGTGCTGCGAGGAACACACCCGAACTGGCTGCACTACCCACACCAATGACAAGAATCTGCTTTGCGAGACGGTTCGCCAGTTCTGGCCGCTGAAAAAGAACCTGAGCGTTCGACATGAGAGCACCTATAGGAAACTATAGACGGATTATAGAGCGATTATATAAACCCTGGCGATGCGAAATATAGATATTTATATACAAATATAGAACCACTATATAACAATTATATGAACCCACCTTGAACGCTCGGAAATCAATCCGACTTGAGGTCGTGCCCGGCGTTGAGGGTGGCGCTGCAAAGGGCGGCCATGTCGGCGGCCTGAGCGGTAATGTCCTGGCCGGCCATCAGGGTGAGGTCGCCACCGGTTTGGATACGGCTGCCGAGGTCAGCACTTCTCCCCGCATTCGCCGTTTTCGGAGGCGATAGTGCAAACTATTGAGGTGGTTCTGGCTGTCAAAGCGGATGGCGTGTTGCTTCGCTTCGGTGAGGCTGCCGAGATTGAGGTTGTTGCCGGCCTGTTCGCTCAACTGTTTGAACTATCGCCTCCGAAAACGGCGAATGCTAGCCAGCCCTCACGACCAATGCAATTGTCATTTACAAATATATGACAAAATTATAAATCGACATATTACTTTGGCGATATGCCATGTCGCTGGCGAAGCAAGATTGTGCAAGGCAGTCAAATTCTGTGGCGCATGGCCTTTACGCACCCGACAAGCACCCAATTGCCTCGGAAAGCTCAAACCAACAGGCAAGGCCGACCAACAATCGCGGGTATAATTGCCGGTTTTCCCCTTTTCCGACAAGCTCATGGAACTCGCCAAAGCCTTTGAACCCGCCGATATCGAACGCCGCTGGTACCCCGAGTGGGAATCCCGGAACTACTTCGCTGCCGGCGTAGACAGCAGCAAGGCCCCGGACGAGAACTTCTGCATCCTGCTGCCGCCGCCCAATGTGACCGGCACGCTGCACATGGGCCACGGCTTTAACCAGACCCTGATGGACGCGCTGACGCGTTATTACCGGATGCGCGGCCACAATACGCTGTGGCAGCCGGGCACCGACCACGCCGGGATCGCGACACAGATCGTCGTTGAACGCCAGCTCGATGGCCAGGGCATTTCGCGCCACGACCTTGGCCGCGAGAAGTTCCTCGAAAAAGTCTGGGAATGGAAGGAATACTCGGGCGGTACGATCACGCGCCAGATGCGCCGCATGGGCACCAGCCCGGACTGGACGCGCGAACGCTTCACGATGGATGCCGGCCTCAACAAGGTCGTCACCGAAACCTTCGTCCGCCTCTTCAAGGAAGGCCTGATCTACCGTGGCAAGCGCCTGGTGAACTGGGACCCGAAGCTGAATACCGCCGTTTCCGACCTCGAAGTGGTGCAGGAAGAAGAAGACGGCTTCATGTGGCATATCCGCTATCCGCTGGCCGATGGCAGCGATAGCCTGGTGGTTGCCACGACGCGGCCGGAAACCATGCTCGGCGACACGGCCGTGATGGTGCACCCGGAGGACGAGCGCTACAAGCACATGATCGGCAAGATGGTGAAGCTGCCGCTGACCGATCGTGAAATCCCCATCATTGCCGACAGCTACGTCGATCTCGAATTCGGCACGGGTTGCGTCAAGGTCACCCCGGCGCATGACTTCAACGACTACGCCGTCGGCCAGCGCCATGCCCTGCCGATGATCTCCATCCTGACCCTGGATGCGAAGATCAACGACAACGCGCCGGAAAAATACCGTGGCCTCGACCGCTTCGATGCCCGCAAGGCCGTCGTCGCCGACCTCGAAACCCTCGGCATCCTGGAAAAGACCGACAAGCACAAGCTCAAGGTGCCGCGTGGTGATCGGACCAATGTCGTCATCGAACCCATGCTCACCGACCAGTGGTTCGTCGCCATGAGCAAACCCGGCGAAGACGGCAAGTCGATCACCGAAAAGGCGCTCGACGTCGTCCATTCCGGCGAAATCAAGTTCTACCCGGAAAACTGGGTCAATACCTACAACCAGTGGCTCAACAACATCCAGGACTGGTGTATTTCCCGCCAGCTCTGGTGGGGCCACCAGATTCCCGCCTGGTATGGCGACAACGGCGAGATTTTCGTCGCCCACAGCGAAGCGGAAGCCAAAGCCGAAGCCGCCAAGCAGGGCTATACCGGCGCCCTGAGCCGCGACGAGGATGTCCTCGACACCTGGTTCTCCTCCGCCCTGTGGCCGTTCTCGACCCTGGACTGGACGGGAGACGCCGCACTCGATGCCGCCAACCCGCTGCTCAAGCAATACCTGCCCTCCTCGGTGCTGGTCACCGGCTTCGACATCATTTTCTTCTGGGTTGCCCGCATGGTCATGATGACCAAGCAGATCACCGGCCAGATTCCCTTCAAGCACGTCTATGTGCATGGCCTGATTCGCGATGGCGAAGGCCAGAAGATGTCGAAATCAAAGGGCAATGTGCTCGATCCAATCGACCTCATCGACGGCATCGGCCTTGAAGCGCTGATCGAAAAACGCACGACCGGCCTGATGAACCCGAAACAGGCCGAGAGCATCGCCAAGAAGACCAGGAAGGAATTCCCGGAAGGCATCGCCTCCTTCGGCACCGATGCCCTGCGCTTCACCTTCGCCAGCCTCGCCTCGCCCGGCCGCGACATCAAGTTCGACCTCAACCGCTGCGACGGCTATCGCAATTTCTGCAACAAGCTGTGGAACGCCACGCGCTTCGTGCTGATGAACGTCGAAGGCCACGACCTGGCCCTTGAGCATCAACAAAACAGCCCTGCCTGTGGCGGCTCCGCCCCGCTTGAGTTCAGCTTCGCCGACCGCTGGATCGTCAGCCAGTTGCAGCGCGTCGAGCAGGAAGTCGAGCAGCACTTCACCGACTACCGTTTCGACCTAGTCGCCCAGACCCTCTACAAGTTCATCTGGGACGAGTTCTGCGACTGGTACCTGGAAATCGCCAAGGTCGAAGTCCAGACCGGCAACGATGCCCAACAGCGCGGCGCCCGCCGGACACTCGTACGTACGCTGGAAGCCATCCTGCGCCTGGCCCATCCGCTCATCCCCTTCATCACCGAAGAACTGTGGCAGACCGTGGCGCCGATTGCCGGCCGCAAGACGCACGACTCGATCATGCTTGCCGCCTATCCGCGCGCCGAGGAATACAAGATCGATGCCGCCTCGGAAGCCAAGGTCGAGCGCCTCAAGGCCCTGGCCTACGCGACGCGCAACCTGCGCGGCGAGATGAACGTCTCGCCCGCCCTGCGCATGCCGCTGCTGGTCGCCGGTGGCGGCGCCGAGATTTCCGAGTTCGCAGCCATCCTGCAAGCTCTGGGTAAGCTCTCCGAGGTACAAATCGTAGACGACATGCCGGCCGATGCCATGGCACCGGTCGCCGTGGTCGGTGAAACCCGCCTCATGCTGAAAGTGGAAATCGATGTCGCCGCCGAACGCGTGCGTCTGGCCAAGGAAATCGAAAAGCTGGAAAAGCAGATTGCCAGCGCCCAGGGCAAACTCAGCAATGAAAGTTTCGTTGCGCGTGCTCCGGCTGCCGTCATCGAACAGGAAAAACAGCGGGTCGCCGATTTCACGGCGACGCTGGAACAACTCAAACCCCAGCTTGCCAAGCTGGGTTAAAAAAAGGAATCACATGGTTCAGGACAAACGCGGATTGCTCGCCCAGATATTCATTGCACTGATGATTTTTTCGGCGCTGGTCGGCGCCTGGAGCGTCGCTTTCATGATTGCCTGGCCGAAGGACAAGACCGATGTCTGGAAGCCCGAATTCCGCGTGGTCGCGGTCTGCGCCAACAAGGAACCCTGCGGCTTCGCCTACAAGGATCTGGCCGATGCCAAGGCGAAAGGACTCTTCACCTCTCTGACGCCGACCGAGCCGGCCGGAGATATCCAGGAAGAACAGAACTGGCTCAAGTGGAAGAACGAAAACGGCGTTTTCGAGGTCAAGGCATCGTCCTGGCACTTCCAGACGACGATCCGCTACACGGTCGAAAACGACGTGCCCATCCTGCTCGACTATCAGGACATCGACGTCCCGCGGGCCTTCTATTACGGCATCGCTGCCGGCCTGTTCTCGTTGCTGGGTCTCTACCTGCGCCGGCTGCGCGGCTGACCTTCACCGGCCTGGTCGCAACTCGACGCGAACCAGGCCGCGCAACGCGTTACCCAGCCAGAACCCGCCGGCAAGATCATCGGGCCACAAAACGGCTTCCCGCGCTTTGCCGGTTGCCAGCAAATGGGCGCGCAAGACGCCAGGCAAGGCGCCGCTGGCCAATGGGGGCGTCAGCAACACGTCGTCGCGCTCGACAAAGATAGTGCTGCGCGCACCCTCGGCAAGCTCACCGCGCTCATTCAAAAACACCAGATCAAAAACCGGCGAATCAGCCGGCAGGCTGCGCAAGGCGGCATCATAAAGCGGCCGGACCGTTGTCTTGTGGCGACGCAGCACATCACGAGAATCTATCGCTTGTTCGGCCATGGCAGCAAGGCGCAGTCCGGGCGGCGCGCTATCGAAGGCCACCGCCTCGACGTCGATGGCGCCAGCCTTGTCGAGCGTCACGCGAACACGCCAGGTTCCCCTGGATGGTTGCCGTCCCAGTTCGCTGAGCAACAATGGCTCGTCGAGCGGAAAACCGAAATACGCTGCCGAGCGTTTCAGACGGCTCAGATGCCCAGCCCACATCGGATAGACCCCGCCATCCCGGCGCAGGGTTTCGATCAATTTCAGACCCGGATCGCAGTCGCGCAGAAATCGCGACTTGAGCAGGCACTCCTGCCATTCGGCCGCCGGCTGCGAATCGGCGACAATGCCGCTCCCCAGGCCCAGTCGGCCATGCCCATCGGTACCGAGGTCCAACGTGCGGATCGCCACATTGAGCCGGAAATCACCATCCGGCGCCAGCCAGCCCAGGGCCCCCGTATAGATGCCGCGCTCGCTGCTTTCCAGCTCGGCCGCAATCTGCATGGCGCGAATCTTCGGCGCTCCGGTAATCGAGCCGCAGGGAAAAAGGGCGCGCAGGATTTCGCCAAAACTTCGTCCGCCCACATTGGCCGAAACTTCCGACACCATCTGCCACAGGGTCGGATAGGCTTCGATGTCGAACAGGCGATCGACGACAACACTGCCCGGATCGGCAACACGACCCAGGTCGTTGCGCAGCAGATCGACGATCATGAGGTTTTCCGCGCAATCCTTGGCCGAATGGCGGAGTTGATCGGGTGGCGCACTGCGCGGCGCCGTGCCTTTCATCGGCCGAGTCACCAGGCGGTCGGCGCGGCGCTCGACAAACAGTTCGGGCGACAACGAGACCAGACCCCGCCTGGCATCCCCGACGAAGCCGCCGTAGCGGACGGGCTGCTGCTCACGCAAGCGTGCATAGAGCGCCAGCGGCGGACCAAACCAGTCGAATTCGAGCGGAAAAGTGAAATTGACCTGATAACAGTCGCCGTCGAGAATCAGGCTCTTTATCCGATTGACGGCCTTGATGTAGGTGTCTTCATTGATGCCCGGCCGCAAGTCACCGACGCCGGCAGATTGCTCGCGAAATACGTGCAAGCAGCTTTGAGCCTCATCCGGGGTCAGGGAGTTCCGTTCCGCGAAGCGCCAGAAGCGCGCCAGCGCTCGCCCATCCGGCTGCCATCCGGGTGGTGCCGATTTGGGCTCGAGCAAATAACCCAGTTCATAATCGAGGCTGACCACCGTCCATTGCGGCTTTTCCTGCAATGCCTGCAAGACAGCAGCCAGCGATTCTGCATCGCTGACCTCAAGACAATCAATCAGGCCGGCAAAACGCCAAGCGGCAGGTTCGCCCGCCGGCGCCCGCCTGTCTTCAAAAAATGCGGTGAAATCCGGGTTTATTTGCGCTTCAGGTAAAACTCGAAGACGCGATTTTCTTCCTTTTGCGCGACAAGTTCGTTCCCGGTCTGCTTGGCAAAGGCCGGGAAATCCTTGAGCGAGCCGGGATCGGTCGCCAGCACACGGAGAACCTTGCCTGACTCCATTTCAGCCAGCGTCTTCTTGGTACGGAGGATGGGCAGCGGGCAGTTCAGCCCCTTGACGTCGAGATCGCGATCAAATTCCATGATTTTCAGCTTGATGGATTGGAAGCCCTATTTTACATCTACCAATTGCGCTTTTCCTTGAGTTCATCGGTCAGGCGTTGCTTCATTTCGCGCAAACGCGCATCGATTGAAGACATCTCGAAGAAATTGGCATCGCCCGCCTTTTGCGCCAGCTGCAGTTGCTCAACCGCTCCCGCCGTCTGGCCCTGGAGGATGAAGACCTCGGCCAAGGCCCGATGCTGCATCCCTTTTTTGCCCAGGCCGGCGTAACTTTCAGCGCGCAACTTGTGAAAGCGGACATCATCCGGCATGTTGCCCAACTGCGTCTCGGCGAAGCGGAGCGACTCATCGTAGCGACGCGCACCGCTCAAGGCTGCGCCATAACCATAAAGCAGGCCCTGATTAAGCGGATAGCGGACCATCGCATCTCGATAGACCTTGAGGCCACCGCTGACGTCACCCTGGGCAAGCCGGATATCAGCCCGCAAATGCTCCAGCATCGGCGCGTAAACCTTGAGGCGGCGTATGGAATCGATTTCCCGTTCGGCCCCGAGCCAATCGCGATTCCGATACAGCGCGAAGGCCAGCCCAAAGCGAATCGCCGGCTCGGAAGCAAATTTCCTCTCCCGCAGCAGTTTCTCCAGATCCTTCACCGCATCACCCGGCGTGCCTTGCATGGCGCGCAGCTTGGCCCGCACCAATTGAAAGTCGACGCTGTCTGCCACCTGGTGATAAGGCACCCCCTGCTCACGGTTCTGCATGTCAGTGAGCCGTTCGCCGCTCAGCGGATGCGTACGCAGGTAAGCCGTTGCATTGTTCTCGTACAGTCGAACTGACTTTTGCAGCCGCTCGAAAAACACACCCATGCCGCGCACATCGAATCCGGCCTTGCGCAGAATGTCGAAACCCTGGCGGTCAGCCTCGCGTTCGAAATCGCGTGAAAAAGCCAGTTGGGCCGAAATCGCCCCGGCCTGCGTCGTGGCAATGGCCGCACCCGCCATCTGCCCACTTGAGCGAGCAGCAAGCAAGGCCAGGCCCATGGCGACCATCGAGGCCATGCCGATCTGTTTGGACTGGAAGACCTGACGTGCAATATGGCGCTGCGTCACATGCGAAATTTCGTGCCCGAGCACACCCGCCAGTTCGGATTCCGTCTGAGCCGAAATAATGAGCCCGGTATGCACCCCGATGTAGCCGCCGGGCATGGCAAAGGCGTTGATATTCGGGTCATTGATCGTAAAAAAATAAAAACCGAAACCGGGATCGTTGCTGACCGCCGCCAGGCGATTTCCCAACTGATTGAGATAGGCCTCGATATCGGCATCGTCGAGATACGACGGTTCGCGCCAGCGAATTTCATGCATGATCTGCTGGCCGATTTTCTTCTCGGTGCCCAGGGACAGGTCGTTGCTGGCCACATCGCCCAATTCCGGCAATTCATCGGCCCCCGCAGGTGGCAAAGCCAAAGCAAGGGCTAGGACGGCAGCGATGAATCGTTGGCTCGGGTGCATGGTGCTATGATACCGCAGCCTCGAAAACAGCCCTTCCGGCGCATCGTAACCAATCGTAAATCCCGTGACCCACCAGACCCTGACTCATTTCGACAGCACCGGCCAGGCCCACATGGTCGACGTCGGCGCCAAGGCCGAAACCGCCCGTGTCGCCCGCGCCGCCGGCAGCATTTTCATGAAGCCCGAAACCCTGGCGCTGATTCGCTCAGGTTCGGCCAGGAAAGGCGATGTCCTGGGCATTGCCCGGATTGCCGCCATTCAGGCAGCGAAGCGGACGGGCGATCTGATTCCCCTGTGCCACCCGATTGCCCTGACGCGCGTCACCGCCGATTTTGCTATCGATGAAGCGCAAAGCGCCGTCCATTGCGAAGTCGTGTCCGAATGTTTCGGCCGCACCGGTGTCGAAATGGAAGCGCTCACTGCAACGTCGGTCGGACTGCTGACCATTTACGACATGTGCAAGGCCGTCGACCGTGGCATGCGTATCGATAACGTTCGCCTGCTGGAAAAATCCGGCGGCAAATCCGGCCACTGGGTCGCTGAATAAAGCACCAAACATGTCCGAACTGCGCAGAAAACTTCTCAAAGGCAGCGTCTCGGCAGCACTGCTGTCGCCCCTCATCGGCACCGGACTGCTCACGCCAGGCCGTGTGCTGGCCGCCGAGTGGAACAAGAACGCCTTCACCGCACGCCACGTCAATGATGCCCTGAAGGCATACGGTAGCGCCAATGCGACTGAATCACGCGACATCGTCATCAGCGCTCCCGAGATCGCTGAAAACGGAGCCAAGGTTGAAGTCGAGATCACGAGCAATGTGCCCAATACACGCAGCCTGGCCATCTTCGTCGACAAGAACCCGATGCCGCTGTGTTCGGCTATCGAATTCTCCGGACCGGTCCTGCCTTATGTCAAAGCCCAGCTCAAGATGGCTGAAACGACGCGTGTCAGAGCCGTGGCCAGGACGGCCGACGGCAAGTCCTACATTGCCTTCCGCGAGGTCAAGGTGACGCTCGGCGGATGCGGAGGCTGAACATGGCAGAACAGATCAAGATTCGCGCCCAGAACCAGGGTGAAGTCACCGACATTCGCATTCTCTTGCAGCACCCGATGGAAACTGGGCAGCGCAAGGATGACAAGGGGCAGACCTTTGCGCCGAACTTCATTCAGACGTTTTCGGTCAGCCTCAACGGAAAAATCATCATCGACGGACAACTGAATACGTCGATTTCGAAAAACCCGCTATTTGCCTTCAAGGCCCGCGGCATCAAGGCCGGTGACAAGCTGTCGGTGGCCTGGCTAGACAACCTTGGCGACCAGCGCCGGGATGAAATCACCGTTGCCTGAAATTCCCGCTGCACAAAAGAAAAAGCCCGTCTGAAACCAGACGGGCTTTTTAACGTTGGCTTATCCGAAAGCTCAGGTGCCCTGGATATTGGAAGCCTGCTTGCCCTTGGGGCCTTGCACGACGTCGAAGGAAACCTTCTGGCCTTCCTTCAGGGTCTTGAAACCATTCATGTTGATGGCGGAGAAGTGAGCAAAGAGATCTTCGCTGCCATCATCAGGAGTGATAAAGCCAAAACCTTTGGAATCATTGAACCACTTGACAGTACCGAGTGCCATGTTTGCAACTTTCTTACAAAAGACTAACAAATTTACGGGTCTCCCCGACTCCCTGTTTGAACTCAGTGACCCGGTGCATTGCAGCAACCTCGATACAGCTAGAAGCCAAACACGATTGCTTTCTACGCCAGTTGAATTATGTCGTCAACAAGTTTCGATGCCGCAGCGCAGCAAATATTTGCCCGGTCAATCGCAGCCCTGATCTGGAAATCCGCAGATTCGTCCCGATGTTTTATATTGCGGATTAAGACGGACTGTATAAAATCGAACGCATGGCGACAAAGGCTCAAGAAGGCGGACAACTCGTAACACAGCGCAGCAGGCTGGGTCCGCCCAAGATGTACAAGGTGGTGCTGCTCAACGACGATTACACGCCCATGGAGTTCGTGATCACCGTTCTGCAGCGGTTTTTTTCTCTGGATACTGAACAAGCTACGCAAATAATGCTCAAAGTTCACAACGAAGGTCGAGGCGTTTGCGGAATTTTCCCCCGCGATATCGCTGCAACCAAGGTGGAACAGGTCATTGCATTCGCACGCCAGCACCAGCACCCGCTTGCCTGCATCAAGGAGGAAAACTGATGATTGCCCAGGAACTCGAAGTCAGCCTGCACATGGCCTTCGTCGAGGCGCGTCAAAAACGCCACGAGTTCATCACCGTCGAACATCTGCTGCTGGCGCTGATCGACAATCCCTCCGCCGCCGAAGCTCTGCGTTCCTGCGGCGCCAAGACTGACGCGCTGCGCAAGGATCTGACCAATTTCATCGAAGAGCACACGCCGACCGTTTCCGGCGAGGATGATATCGACACCCAGCCGACGCTCGGCTTTCAGCGCGTGATCCAGCGCGCCATCCTGCATGTCCAGTCTTCCGGCAAGAAGGAAGTCAATGGTGCCAATGTGCTGGTCGCCATCTACGGCGAGAAGGATTCGCATGCCGTCTATTTCCTGCAAAAGCAGGGGGTGACGCGACTCGACGTGGTCAATTACATCTCGCACGGCATCAGCAAGGTGCCGCAGCAAGCCAAGGCCACACCGGAGGGTGAAGTTGAAACCGACGGCGAAAAAGCGGAAGCCGGGCCGCTCGAGCAATACACGATCAACCTCAACGCCCTGGCGCTACAGGGCAAGATCGACCCGCTGATCGGCCGCGACAAGGAGCTGGAGCGCGTCATCCAGACCCTGTGCCGGCGGCGCAAGAACAATCCCCTGCTGGTCGGCGAAGCCGGCGTCGGCAAGACAGCCATCGCCGAAGGGCTGGCCCGCAAAGTGGTTGAAGGCGACGTACCGGAAATCCTCGCCAAGGCCAACGTCTATTCGCTGGATATGGGTTCGCTGCTGGCCGGCACCAAGTATCGCGGCGATTTCGAGCAGCGCCTCAAGGGCGTCCTCAAGGCCCTGCAGGACAATCCGCACGCCATCCTGTTCATCGATGAAATCCACACCCTGATCGGCGCCGGCTCGGCTTCCGGCGGCACGCTGGATGCATCCAACCTGCTCAAGCCCGCGCTTTCGTCCGGGCAACTGAAGTGCATTGGGGCGACGACCTACACCGAATTTCGCGGTATTTTCGAGAAGGACAGCGCGCTCTCGCGGCGCTTCCAGAAGATCGACGTCAATGAGCCGTCAATTGCCGAGACCATCGAAATCCTCAAGGGTCTCAAGGCCCGCTTCGAGGCCCACCACGGCATCAAATATTCGGCCACGGCGCTGACCTCGGCTGTCGAACTGGCGGCCCGCTACATCACCGACCGCCACCTCCCGGACAAGGCCATCGACGTCATCGACGAGGCTGGTGCAGCGCAGCGTATCCTGCCCAAATCGAAGCAGAAAAAAGTCATCAATAAAACGGACATCGAGGAAATTGTCGCCAAGATTGCGCGCATTCCGTCGCAACACGTCACGCTCGATGATCGCGGCGCGCTCAAGAATCTCGACCGCGACCTCAAGGCCGTCGTCTTCGGTCAGGACAAGGCCATTGACGCCCTGGCCAAGGCCATCAAGATGGCCCGCTCCGGGCTGGGCAATCCGGGCAAGCCGATCGGCTCCTTCCTGTTCAGCGGCCCGACCGGGGTCGGCAAGACCGAAGTCGCCAAGCAACTGGCCTACTGCCTCGGCGTCGAACTGCTCCGCTTCGACATGAGCGAGTACATGGAACGCCATGCCGTCTCCCGCCTGATCGGCGCCCCTCCGGGCTACGTCGGCTTCGAACAGGGCGGACTGCTCACCGAGGGGGTGACCAAGAAGCCGTATTGCGTGCTGCTCCTCGACGAAATCGAAAAGGCGCATCCGGACATCTTCAATATCCTGCTCCAGGTCATGGACCACGGCACGCTGACCGACAACAACGGGCGCAAGGCCGATTTCCGCAACGTGGTGATCATCATGACCACCAACGCCGGCGCCGCCGACCTGCAGAAATCGAGCATGGGCTTTACCAGCTCGAAGCAGACCGGCGACGAGATGGTCGAAATCAAGCGCCTGTTCACGCCGGAATTTCGCAATCGCCTTGATGCCACCATCTCCTTCGGCCCACTCGATCACGAGGTCATCCTGCGCGTCGTCGACAAGTTCCTCATGCAACTCGAGGAGCAGCTGCACGAGAAGAAGGTGGAAGCCCATTTCACCGAGGCGGTCAAGGAACTGCTCGCCGAAAAGGGCTTTGATCCGCTCATGGGCGCCCGCCCGATGGCGCGCCTGATCCAGGACACCATCCGCTCGGCGCTGGCCGACGAGTTGCTGTTCGGCAAGCTGGCCAGCGGTGGTCGGGTCACGGTCGACCTCGACAAGGATGGCAAGATCAAACTCAATTTCGAGGAAGAAAAAGCCGAAGCAATCGTTTGAACGATTGCCATTCACCCCAAAAGCCGTGCAACATTGCACGGCTTTTTTATTTCAAGGACTCCAGAATGACTTTCAAGACTCCCGACCTTTGCGACGAATTTGAAGCCGAACTGGGTAAGACCGTTCGTGTCGTCGCCCCCATGTTCCAGCGCTACGGCAAGCGCACGAGCTTTTCCGGCGAAATCGTCACGCTCAAGATTTTCGAGGACAACTCGCTGGTCCGCGAAGCCTTTGCCGAAGACGGCAAGGGCAAGGTGCTCGTTATCGATGGCGGCGGCTCGCTGCGATGCGCCCTGGTCGGCGACCAGCTGGCTATTCTCGCCCAGAAGAATGGCTGGGAAGGCGCCGTCGTTTACGGCTGCATCCGCGACTCGGGCGATATCAACGGCATCGATATAGGCGTCCGGGCACTCAACACGCATCCGCAGAAAAGCATCAAGAAGGGCATCGGCGACAAGAATATTGCCGTCACCTTCGGCGGTGTGACCTTCAATCCGGGTGAGTATCTCTACGCTGACGAGGATGGCGTTCTGGTCAGCAGCAAAACCTTGTGCTGACGCAGCGCAATTTCATTTCATAAAATCAAACAGCGTTTTGCATCGTGAAAAATTACATGCAACACGCTGTTTTTATTTAATAAAAAAATGTCTTATGTCTTATATAAGACTGTTGCTGCTCTGCAAGAATATCTTTATACTTTCTTCCATCGACGTGGCACCATATGCACTCGGTTCTTTGCCGAAACCCCCCAACTAAATTACCTGAGGAATTCACATGAGCACTCGCGAACAGCAAATCGCCGCCCTCGAAAAAGACTGGGCTGAAAACCCCCGCTGGAAGGGCATCAAGCG
>ERZ1034363.503-NODE-503-length-26742-cov-11.501294_pt1 | contig 26742 bp, 18 predicted proteins | sample MGYA00520616_ERZ1034363 | MGnify/ENA primary metagenome ERZ1034363 (study PRJEB33736, sample SAMEA104284506) | Azolla filiculoides | biome: Urban; feature: Water surface; material: Ditch water | place: Netherlands | collected 2015-10-28 | depth 0-0.1 m ... | reverse complement strand
CAGGATACCAACCCGCTGCAATACGCCTGGCTACAGTTGTTGTGTGGGCCACAAACGGTCATTTTTGCCGTGGGCGATGATGACCAGTCTATTTATGCATTCCGCGGTGCCGATGTCGCTAATATGCGGGCCTTCGAACGCAACTACGCTAAGGGCAATGTCATCCGGCTAGAGCAGAATTACCGCTCGCACGGCAACATTCTCACGGCGGCCAATGCGCTCATTACCAATAATGCAGATCGGTTGGGTAAAAATCTCTGGACCGATGCGGGCGAAGGCGAACTCATTCGTGTCTTCCAGGGCGTGTCTGATCTGGATGAAGCCCGTTACATCGTTGATGAAATTAGAGAGCTGACGCGAGAGGGATTGTCGCGCCATCAGATGGCATTGCTTTATCGATCCAACGCGCAGTCACGCGTATTAGAACATGCACTCTTTCAGGCGGGTATTGCTTACCGTGTGTATGGTGGTCTGCGCTTTTTCGAGCGACTGGAAGTGAAGCATGCCTTGGCCTATCTGCGCCTGATTGCAAATCAGGATGATGACACGGCATTTTTACGTGTCGTGAATTTCCCGACGCGCGGTATTGGCGCGCGCAGCCTAGAAGCTTTGCAGGTTGAAGCGCGTCAGTTGAATAGTAGTCTCTATAACGCTGCGGCCAGTTTGACCGGTAAAGCGGGTACGGCTGTTAGTCAGTTCATTCGTTTGATTGAAGGGTTGCGCGTTGAAACCTCGGGGTTGACGTTGCCGGAGGTGATTGATCATCTGCTGGACCGTTCGGGATTGCGGCAGCATTACCAGGCAGAAAAAGATGGACAGGACCGCCTGGAGAACCTGGAAGAACTGGTCAATGCAGCAGCAACTTTTGCCGATGATCCGGAAGCGGCGCATAACATTGATCGGGAAACCGGCGAGGCGACAAGTCTGCTGGCTGATTTCCTGGCTCACGCAGCACTTGAGGCCGGCGAGCATCAGGCCGGCGATCAGGATGAAGCTGTTCAGCTGATGACGGTGCACTCGGCCAAAGGCCTGGAATTTTCTGCAGTCTTTATTGTGGGGCTGGAACAGGGTCTGTTCCCGCACGAAAATGCCATGATGGCGCGCGACGGCCTCGAAGAGGAGCGGCGGCTGATGTATGTGGCTATTACCCGGGCCCGCCAACGCTTGTATCTGTGTCACGCGCAAACTCGTATGCTGCATGGGCAGACGCGCTACTGCTTGCCATCATCGTTTCTCGACGAGTTGCCAGAAGCGCTCCTGCAACGGATTAATACCGTGCCGGCCTGGTCTGCGGGTAGCTACAGTACCGGTTGGTCAGATGCGCCGGCGGTTGATATGGCAACGCGTGTTTCGGCACGCGCTGCGGGTGCAGCCGAGAGTGCCGGTGGGTTTCATGTGGGGCAGAGTGTGGTGCATGCCAAGTTTGGTGCGGGCGTTATTCTTTCGGCAGAAGGCCGGGGCGACGAAGCGCGTGTGCAGGTGCGGTTTGGACAAGCGGGCACAAAGTGGCTTGCGTTGGCGTATGCCAAACTGGAGGCAGCATGATGAGTGTGCAGGAACGCTGGCTGAAGCTGTTATCCCCAGAGCGTCTGGGCGCTGCTGCCGAGCATGTTGCCGGGCACTCGCCAGATCGCAGTCGTTTCCAGCAAGACTATGATCGTATTGTGTTTACATCTGCGCTGCGTCGCCTCAAAGATAAAACGCAGGTATTCCCTTTAGCGCAAAGTGACTATGTGCGTACACGGTTGACCCATAGTCTGGAGGCATCGTGCGTGGGCCGTTCATTGGGATCGATGGTGGGACGGGCGATTGTCGATCGTCATGGTTTGGCGCCGGAAGTGCACCCATCCGATTTTGGTGCCGTGGTGGCAGCCGCCTGTCTGGCGCACGATATAGGTAATCCACCGTTTGGCCACGCTGGCGAAGACGCCATGCGTGCCTGGTTTGCCTCGCACAGTGCTTATCTGGCCGGATTAGATCCGGATCAACGCGCTGATTTGTTAAATTATGAGGGCAATGCACAGGGCTTCCGTATTCTGACGCACTTGCAGAATCCGACGAACCCAGGTGGGTTGCAACTGACCTGTGCTGTCTTGGCGACCTTTGCCAAGTATCCGCGACGTTCTCATCTGGCAGAACCGCTGGCAGGGAAAAGCGCGCGAAAGTTTGGTTATTTTCAGGCCGAGGCGGGGCTTTTTGCCGAGGTAGCAAATACCGTGGGACTGATTCCACGTTCGGAGGGCGCATGGTTTCGGCATCCGTTAACTTTCCTTGTGGAAGCGGCGGATGATACCTGTTACCTGGTGGTCGATATTGAAGATGGTGTGCAGCAAGGCTGTGTCTCTCCCGAGCTGGCCGAAGAGTTGCTGCTGGATCTGGCGGGCGGTATAGACGCTGCCTCGCGACTAAAACATTTGGAAGACCCTAAGCGGCGTATTGAGTACTTGCGCGCGCGTGCAATTGGGCGATTGGTCGATGAAGCTGCGCGAATTTTTCTTGAAAATGAAGCAGCGATTCTCGATGGTAGTTTTGACCATGCATTGTTTGATGTGTCACCGGTCGGTGAAACTTTGCAAACGGTGCGTAAAGTCGCCGAAGAGCAGATTTATAACGCCCGCCAGGTAATGGAAGTGATGGCGGCGGGTTATGAAGTTATCAGCGGATTGCTGGATGGATATGTGGCCGGTGCCTGTGGTCCGCAAACTGCTCGTAACCGTGTCTGGGCTAATTTGCTGCCTGAAGACTTTGCTCGTACGGCAGGTGACAGTAACTATCTGCGCTTGTTACAAGTTGCTGACATGATTGCTGGTATGACAGACTCGTACGCTGTGTCTGCCTATAGACGTTTGAAGGGAATCGAGCTGCCCGGTTAACCGGATACGCTGTGCTGATGCTGCCTGATTTCGTTCATCTGCGCCTTCATTCCGAGTATTCGATCACGGACGGTATTGTTCGTATCGATAAAGCAGTGTCGCGCGCGCGTGATGATGGACAACCGGCGCTGGCGCTGACTGATCTGGGCAATGCATTCGGATTGGTGAAGTTCTACCAGGCCGCACGCAAAGCCGGTATTAAGCCACTGCTGGGTACCGATATCTGGGTGGGCAACCCCCAGGAGCCCGAAGAAGCATCCCGACTCTTGTTGTTGTGTCGTAACAATGAGGGATATCGCCAGCTCTGTGAGCTGCTGAGTCGGGGCGCGCTCTGCCAAGGCCGTCGCGAACGTGTGGTGCTGGATCCTGCCTGGTTCAACGAAGTCGGCTGCGATGGATTGATTGCATTGTCTGGTGCTGCCGAAGGCGACGTGGGCAAAGCAATTCTGCAGGGTCGTATAGATGAAGCGGCACACAGGATATCGGCCTGGAAAACAATTTTTGGTACTGGCTATTATTTAGAAGTTCAGCGTTATGGTCATCCGGATGAAGAGATTCTGGTAGCGCAAACAGCGCAGTTATCGCTAGATGCCGATGTGCCATTGGTAGCAACGCACCCGGTACAGTTTATTGATCGGGACGATTTTCGTGCGCACGATGCGCGCGTATGTATTGCCACGGGATATACGTTGGCCGATAAACGTCGGCCCCGCGTGTTTACCGAGCAGCAGTATTTCCAGACGCGTGCCGATATGGCCGAGCGTTTTTCGGATATGCCGCAGGCGCTGACCAATGCATTTGAAGTGGCGCGTCGTTGTAACGTGACGCTGACGCTGGGCAAGAGTTTCCTTCCGGATTTTCCAACGCCGAATGGCGAGGGTTTTGATGAGTTTCTGATTGCCGAGGCGCGCCGAGGCCTGGCTATTCGACTCCAGCAGCTTTATCCGGATGAAGCTGTGCGTGCTACACGCCAGGTCGAATACGATGAGCGGCTGGATTTTGAGTGCAAGACTATCGTCCAGATGGGGTTTCCCGGTTACTTCTTGATTGTGGCCGACTTCATTAATTGGGCTAAAAACAATGGGGTTCCAGTGGGGCCGGGCCGGGGTTCCGGTGCGGGATCGCTGGTTGCCTATTCACTGGGTATTACCGATCTGGATCCGTTGGCGTATGCCTTGCTGTTCGAACGTTTCCTGAATCCGGAACGCGTATCGATGCCAGACTTCGATATCGATTTCTGCCAGGACAATCGCTGGAAAGTGATTGAGTACGTTCGCGACAAATATGGCGCTGATGCCGTGTCGCAGATTGCCACTTTCGGCACGATGTCTTCCAAGGCGGTGATTCGTGACGCAGGCCGCGTATTAGATCTGCCTTACAACTTCTGCGATCAGCTATCAAAGCTGATTCCCGTTGTGCAGAACCGGCCCGTTTCTCTTGCTGAAGCGCTTTCCGCCGAACCGCAGTTGCAGGAACGTTACGAGCGCGAAGAGGAAGTCAAAGAACTCTTTACGCTGGCGAACAAACTGGAAGACCTAACGCGTAACGTGGGTATGCATGCGGGTGGTGTTCTGATTGCGCCGGGTAAGCTAACGGACTTCTGTCCGCTCTACACGCAGCCAGGCGGCGATGCCGTTGTGAGTCAGTACGACAAAGACGATGTGGAAAAGGTCGGCCTTGTGAAGTTTGACTTCCTCGGCTTACGCAATCTGACGATTATCGAACTGGCGCTGGATTATGTGGCGCGGCTAACGGGTGAACGCCCGGATTTGAATGCACTGGCCTTTGATGATCCGAAGGCCTATCAGATACTCAAGGATGCCAATACGACTGCCATCTTCCAGGTGGAATCGGAGGGCATGAAGAAGCTGCTTAAGAAGCTGGCCCCCGATCGTTTTGAAGACATTATTGCTGTGCTGGCGCTTTATCGTCCGGGCCCATTGGGCTCGGGCATGGTAGATGACTTTATTCTGCGCAAAAAAGGCCTGCAGAAAATCGAATATTTCCATGAGTCGCTTAAGGCCTGTTTGACGCCGACCTATGGCGTGATCGTGTATCAGGAACAAGTGATGCAGATTTCCCAGCTGATCGGTCGTTATACGCTGGGTGCAGCCGATATGCTGCGGCGGGCAATGGGTAAGAAAAAACCCGAAGAAATGGCAGAGCACCGCGATATTTTCCGTGAAGGTGCTAAACAGAGTGCGATCGACGAAAGGCTGGCTATGCAGCTTTTCGATCTGATGGAAAAGTTTGCCGAGTACGGCTTTAATAAATCGCATACGGCTGCTTACGCCGTAGTGACGTATCACACTGCCTGGCTGAAGGCACACCACGCGGCCGCGTTCATGGCCGCGACATTGTCTTCCGATATGGATAGCACCGATACGGTGAAAATTTTCCACGACGATGCCAAAGCAAATGGCCTGACGATTCTTGGCCCGGACGTTAATCATTCCGAATTCCGTTTTGCGCCGGTCGATGCACAGACAATCCGCTATGGGTTGGGTGCTGTTAAAGGCACGGGTGAGAATGCCGTTAATGCCATCATTGCAGCGCGTAAGGCCGCCGGGCCCTTCAAGGACATTTTCGATTTCTGCCAGCGCGTAGACCGTCGAGTTGTGAACCGCCGCGCCATGGAGGCGCTGGTCCGTGCTGGCGCATTTGATGCTTTGGACGCCGAGCGTTCGCGCGTATTGTCGCAAGTGGCTTTGGCTGTGGAAACGGCTGAACAGGCAGCGGCTAATGCGCATCAGAACAGCCTGTTCGGCATGGATGATCTTTCGGCGCCTCAAACGCAACCTCGTTCTGGCAATGCAGACGCGCAGAGCTATCCGCGTTGGTCCGAGCGGCAGCGTTTGATTGAAGAGAAGGCGGCGCTTGGCTTCTTCTTCTCGGCACATCCTTTCGATATTGTCCGTGCTGAAGTCCGGCCTATGTGCCCAATGCCGATCGGTCGTCTGGAAGCGGGTAGAGATACTACGCTGGTGGCGGGAATTGTGACGGACGTACGGACGCAGATGACGCGTCGAGGCAAAATGGCTTTCGTTACGCTGGATGATGGTGAGGGACGAATCGAGGCAGCTGTATTCAGTGAGCTGTTCGATGCGCAACGACATAAGCTGCGTATGGATGAATTATTGCTCGTTGAAGGTAAAGTGAGCCGAGATGAATTCCGCGATGCCCTTAAGCTGGGCGTAGATCGTCTTATGACTTTTAACGAGGCTCGTGCTCAGTGGGCCCACGCATTGCGTATCGATCTACGGGGATTGGATATTCGTGCACTAGGCGGCGTTCGCCGTCTATACGACCTGTTGCAACCTTTTGCCCAATTGGCAGAGGCCACTACAGCGCCAACGGCACGAGGCTGCCCCGTAAGTCTGACCTATAGTAATGGCGCTGCTGAAGCGGTACTGGAAGTTGGCGATGGTTTGCGTGTACGACCAGATACCGATTTGCTAGATGCGTTACGCAGTTTGCTCGGCAACGAGCGGGTCCGATTGGATTATCAGTTGGGCGCGCAACAACGCATCCGTTAAGCTCAGACTGATGCCGTGAGGGCCTAGAGCCGCGGCAAATCCAGAGCGTTCGACAAGAGAAGCAGGTTGTGCATTTAGCCCCGAAAGAATTAGCTTGCCACCGCGCTTGCCGAGTGTTCGTTCCAGCGTTTGTAATAAATCGAGTCCTGTTGTGTCGAGAGATACCATCTTCGTCATGTCGAGCACAAGCACGCGCGCCATGGCATCCTGGCTTTCGAGAAGCGCCTCAAGTTTGCTAATGGCTGCAAAGAAAAGTGAGCCGTAAATACGGTAGGCGGCAATACGTTGCTGACCGCCAGCATTATCGATGGCGCCTGATCCGTAATAATCCTCTAGAGGAATACGTTCGACCTGGGTCAGTTCAGACATACGGTACAAATAGAATAGGCAGGCGAGAATCATGCCGAGTTCAACCGCGAGAGTTAGATCAAAAACAACCGTGACGATAAAAGTAGAAAGTAGTATGGCACGGTATGGGATGGTAAAGCGGCGAAGTTCTGTGAAGGCATGCCACTCACCCATGTTCCAGGCGACGAGCATCAGAATGGCAGACAGCGCCGGCAGTGGCACATAGATCGCCGCAGGCGCTGCAATAACAACCACGAGTAGTAGCGTTAGTGAATGGCAAATACCGGAAATCGGTGAACGACCGCCGGCTCGTACATTGGTTGAGGTGCGGGCAATGGCGCCGGTAGCAGCAAAGCCGCCGAATAGGGGCGCTACGATATTGGCAATGCCTTGTGCCATCAGTTCCTGGTTGGGATCGTGGCGATCGTCAATCGCAGCATCTGCTACGCGCGCAGAGAGTAGGGATTCAATGGCACCTAGCAATGCAATGGCGATGGCGGGCTGAATCAGTTGATTGAGTGCAGACAGCGAGAAAGTCGGCAGCGTTAACGCTGGAATGTCACGTGGAATGCCACCGAATTTCGAACCAATGGTTTCCACCGGGAAAGCAAACAGGGCTTGCAAACCGGTTGCTACCAGCAGCAATACCAGTGGGCCGGGGATTTTGCCAAGCGCCGGTATCCAGTGACTAGCGCGTTTATTCCAGAGAATCAGCGCAATGAGCGAGATGGCAGACATGGTTACCGTGGGCGCCTGCATGGTGCTGGCGTAGGCCCAGAGGGTTTCCATCTTCTCAAAAAATTCGGCCGGCATGTTCGGTATCTGTAGGCCAAAGAAGTCTTTGATCTGGCTCATGAATATGACGACAGCGATACCGTTCGTAAAGCCGATGACAACGCTGATCGGTATAAACCGGATCAGAACACCCATCTTGGTCAGGCCCATTATGAATAGCAGAACGCCTGCAATGATTGTGGCAACCATGAGATTCTGGAAGCCGTAAATGCTGACGATGCCGAAAACAATGGGTATGAAGGCGCCTGTCGGGCCGCCGATCTGAACGCGTGAACCACCCAGAAGAGAGATGATCAGTCCGGCAACAATTGCGGTCCAGATGCCGGCAGAAGGGGAGCATCCCGAAGCGATTGCGAACGCAATGGCAAGCGGTAGCGCAAGAACGCCGACCGTCACGCCGGCAGCCATGTCCTTGACGAGGAGCTCCGGCGTGTAATCCTTGAAGCAATCAAGCAGCTTGGGATGAAAGCGGGCAAGGGGGTATTTGCTGGTGGCTTTCCCTGAAAACGCCGACTCTGGCTGCTTTAATTCCCCGACTTCTGCCTCACTCATTGCGCCCTCCCCGGTGCTTTTTAGGCGCCCCGGAGATTTTTGTTTTATGAGGGGCGCAACTTAATTCCCTATAGTGTAACCGGTTATTTAACGCGCATGCCCGGTTGAGCGCCAGCATCAGGGCTCAAGATAAAGAGACCGGGGTGTTTATCATCCGTATCCGAAGCGGCAAGCACCATGCCTTCGGACATGCCAAACTTCATCTTGCGTGGGGCCAGATTGGCAACCATCACCGTGAGACGACCGACCAGCTGGGTTGGATCGTACGCAGATTTGATGCCGGCAAAGACTTGGCGGTGCTTAGGCGCACCGTTCTCGGTCTCGCCAATGTCCAGTTGCAGGCGGATAAGCTTGTCAGCGCCTTCGACATGCTCGGCATTCACAATTCGTGCGATGCGGAGGTCGACTTTGGTGAAGTCATCAATGCTGATGTGTTCGTTGCCACCCGCTTTGGCTTCCTCTGCTTTGACCTGTTTTTGTGCAGCCTGCTTGGCATCAGTTTTTTTGTCCACTTTAGCGGGTTCGGTCGCTTGCAGCGAATCGCTGTTAGCGGCAATCAGCGAGTCAACCATGGGGCGTTCAATCCGGTTCATCAAATGCGCGTAATCGTTAATACGATGGCCTGCCGCCAGCGGGTTGCGGGCATCAGCCCAGACCAATGGCGTTGCGTTGTAGAAAGCCTCAACCTGGCTCGATAGGGCGGGCAGCACAGGTTTCAGTAGGACGGTGAGGCTGCGGAACAGGTTGAGTGCCGTGCTGGCAACTTGGTGTAGTTGCGCACGCTGTTCCGGATCCTTAGCCAGTAACCAGGGCTGTTTGTCATTGACGTACAGGTTAGCTTCGTCGGCCAGATGCATGATCTGACGAAGTGCTCGGGCACTGTCGCGCGCTTCGAAAGCAGCGGCGATTTCAGCCAGGGCTTCGTCGGTGACGATGCGATCGAAAACTGCACGATCAGTTTCGCCAAGGGCACCATCAAACTGCTTACGGATAAAGCCGGCGCAGCGGCTGGCGATGTTGACGTACTTTCCAACTAGGTCGCTATTCACCTTGGCGATAAAGTCATCGAGGTTCAGGTCGATATCTTCCATGGTGCCGTTGAGCTTGCTGGCAAAGTAGTAACGCAGCCACTCGGGGTTGAGCTTCTGTTGCAGATAACTTTCTGCGGTAATGAAGGTGCCACGCGATTTTGACATCTTGGCACCATCAACGGTCAGGAAGCCGTGGGCACAGATGCGCGTTGGCACACGGAAGCCGCCTTCATGCAGCATGGCTGGCCAGAAGAGCGCATGGAAATAAAGGATATCTTTGCCGATAAAGTGGACCAGCTCGGTTTGCGAACCCGGTTTCCAGTAGGCGTCAAAATCCAGGCCTTCCTTTTTAGCGAGCGCCTTGAAAGCGCCCATATAGCCGATGGGCGCATCGAGCCAGACATAGAAGTACTTGCCCGGTGCATCCGGAATGGCAAAGCCGAAATAGGGCGCATCACGTGAGATATCCCAGTCGCTTAGCTTGTTTTCGCCAGCGGCACCTAGCCATTCCTGCATCTTGTTGGCGGCTTCGTGTTGTAGCACCGGAATGCCATCAGGAGCGCTGCGCGTGAAGTCACGCAGGAACTGCTGGCAGCGTGGGTCTGAGAGCTTGAAGAAGTAGTGTTGCGAGGGTTTCAGTACGGGGACACTGCCGGACACGGCTGAGCGCGGGTTCTTCAGATCAGAAGGCGTGTAAGCAGCGCCACAGGATTCACAGTTGTCACCGTACTGATCGGCTGCCCCACACTTAGGGCAATCGCCTTTGATAAAACGGTCGGGCAGGAACATGCCCTTTTCCAGATCGTAATACTGCTCGATTTCGCGGACATCAATCAAGCCAGCGGCTTGTAAATTGCGGTAGATCGTTTCGGCACACTCACGGTTCTCGTCGCTGTGGGTCGAGTGGTACAGATCAAAATTAATATGAAAACCAGTGAAGTCGCGCAGATGCTCATTGTGGACGCGAGCGATCAAAGCTTCCGGCGTGATGCCTTCCTTTTCAGCGCGCAGCATGATCGGGGTGCCATGGGTGTCATCGGCGCACACATAGGTTGCCTGGTTGCCAATCAGTTTCTGGAAGCGTACCCAGATGTCTGTCTGGATATATTCGACCAAATGACCGAGGTGGATGGCCCCGTTCGCGTAGGGCAGCGCGGAAGTAACAAGCAGAGAACGTTTCATGGGCGTGATTTTAGCCGATCAGGGCGCTCTGACAGGGGTTTTTGCATAACATGGCCTTCGAATTTGCTAAAAAACGGGCGTAAAATCGACCCGATCGACGAGATCTCGCCCAACGCAGGTGAGAACCGGTTATTGCCCCCTTGCCAACGGAGTACCCATGAGCCCCTCTGAACAAAACGACTTGCTGGCCCGTGCCAGTGACGTTCTAGCAACGCTGGTTGATCCGATCACCGAAAAGCCCTATTGGACGGCGAACCAGGTTGAAGGTGCGCTAACTTACGCTAATAGCCAGTTACAGGTTCGGGTACGTGTGGGATACCCCGTCGCGCTGGTTGCCGGAGAAATCCGTGAACGAATTCTAGAGGCACTCAAATCGGCTGTAGGCCAGACGCCCGTTGAGGTTGAAGTTCAGAGCGCGATCGAATCACATGTAGTGCAGCGCAATCTGCCGTTGCTCAAGGGCGTCAAGAATCTGATTGCTGTTGCTTCTGGTAAAGGCGGTGTCGGTAAGAGCAGCACCGCAGTGAACCTGGCGCTGGCATTGTCGCGGCATGGCGCTAAGGTCGGTTTGCTGGATGCAGATATCTATGGGCCTTCGATTCCCCAGATGTTGGGGGTTGGTGGGCAGCAACCGCATTCACCTGATGGTAAGCACATCGAGGCGTTGCGGGCGCACGGTATCGCATTGATGTCTATAGGTTTTCTGGTGGACGCTGAGTCCCCGATGGTCTGGCGTGGCCCGATGGTGACCTCTGCGCTAGAGCAGTTGTTGCGCGATACGCTTTGGGGGGAGCTGGATTATCTGGTGGTCGATATGCCACCGGGCACAGGTGATATCCAGCTGACATTGGCCCAGAAGGTGCCGGTGACAGGTTCCGTGATTGTGACGACGCCACAAGACATTGCACTACTGGATGCTCGCAAGGGGATTCGCATGTTCGAAAAGGTGGGCGTACCGATTTTGGGCATCGTCGAGAATATGTCGATGCATATCTGCAGCAATTGCGGGCATGCCGAGCCGATTTTCGGTGAAGGTGGTGGGGAAGTCTTGGGCGCGGATTACCAGGTGCCCTTGTTGGGTAAATTGCCGCTGGATCTGCGCATTCGGGTCGGGCTAGATGCTGGCCAGCCCATTGTGGCGGCAGATCCGGATTGTGCTATTAGCAAGCTGTACCTGGACATTGCGCTCAAGGTGGCGGGCGCCGTTGCAGCCAGAGCTAGGGATACCAGCCATAAATTCCCCAAAATCGTCATTGAATAAGCCGATTTGCCCTTGATTTGTCCCTGATTTTGCTTTGATCGCGGTACAATTTCTGCCAATTTTGTGAACCTTTATGAACCGAATTCCCCCCAGGGGGAGAGTGTTGGAGCTGGTATGAGCATCAAGTCTGACAAGTGGATCCGTCGCATGGCCGAACAAGAGGGCATGATCGAGCCTTTTTCACCGGAACTCGTGCGTGAAGTAAACGGTCAGAAGATCGTTTCCTACGGCACTTCCAGCTACGGCTACGACATCCGTTGTGCTCGTGAATTCAAAGTGTTCACTAATATCAACAGCACCGTTGTTGACCCGAAGGCCTTCGATCCAAAGTCTTTCGTGGAAATCGAGTCGGATGTTTGCATCATTCCACCGAACTCGTTCGCACTGGCGCGTACGGTTGAGTATTTTCGCATCCCGCGCAGTGTGCTGACGGTATGCCTCGGCAAGAGCACCTATGCGCGTTGCGGCATTATTGTGAACGTGACGCCTTTTGAACCCGAGTGGGAAGGTTATGTCACCTTGGAGTTCTCGAACACGACACCGCTACCGGCTAAGATTTACGCTGGCGAAGGTTGTGCACAAGTGTTGTTCTTCGAGTCTGATGAAGTTTGCGAGACGTCGTACAAAGATCGTGGTGGTAAGTACCAGGGTCAGGTCGGTGTCACACTACCGAAAATTTAAAGCTTTAGACTCTCGAGTCTTTTGGTTTTCGCGCCGCGTGCCTTGGCTGATGCCTGCACGCGGTGTTTGTTTCTGGCTTAGGAGCCGCTGCCATGAAATTTCATTTCCCAATCATTGTTATTGACGAAGACTTCCGTTCTGAGAATGCGTCTGGCCTAGGAATTCGTGCGCTAGCAGAAGCAATCGAAAAAGAGGGCATGGAAGTGCTGGGCGTTACCAGTTACGGCGACCTGACATCGTTTGCGCAGCAGCAGAGTCGGGCATCGGCTTTTATTCTATCGGTGGATGATGAAGAGCTATTGAATGACGAAGAAAAGACGATTGCCGAATTGCGTGGCTTTGTCGAAGAGATTCGTTACAAGAATGCTGAAATCCCGATTTTTCTGCATGGCGAAACGCGTACATCACGTCACATACCGAATGACATCCTGCGTGAACTGCATGGTTTTATTCATATGTATGAAGACACGCCGGAATTTATCGCGCGTAATGTTGTGCGTGAGTCAAAGGCTTATTTGGATTCTTTGCCGCCGCCATTTTTTCGTGCACTGACGCATTACGCAGCAGATGGTTCGTATTCGTGGCACTGCCCTGGGCACTCGGGTGGTGTCGCTTTCCTGAAGAGCCCAGTTGGTCGGATGTTCCATCAGTTTTTCGGTGAAAACATGCTGCGCGCCGACGTCTGTAACGCTGTGGAAGAGCTTGGGCAGCTGCTGGACCATACGGGCCCGGTAGCCGCCTCCGAGCGAAATGCCGCCCGTATCTTCAATTGTGATCATCTGTACTTTGTGACCAACGGCACATCGACGTCGAACAAGATCGTCTGGCACTCCACCGTGGCGCCGGGCGACATTGTGGTGGTTGATCGGAACTGCCACAAATCAGTACTGCACTCGATCATCATGTGTGGCGCTGTCCCCGTATTTCTGATGCCGACCCGCAACAACTTCGGCATCATTGGGCCGATTCCGAAGACTGAGTTTTCTTGGGAAAGCATCCAGAAGAAGATTGCTGCCAATCCGTTTATTACCGATAAAAGTGCTAAACCGCGGGTGCTGACAATTACCCAATCGACCTACGACGGTATTCTCTACAATGTCGAAGAAATCAAGGAAATGCTCGACGGTAAGATCGATACGCTGCACTTTGATGAAGCCTGGCTGCCGCACGCGGCGTTCCATGACTTCTATGGTGATTATCACGCCATAGGCGCAGACCGTCCGCGTTGTAAAGAGTCGATGGTTTTCTCGACGCAGTCGACACACAAGTTGCTGGCCGGTTTGAGCCAGGCTTCGCAGATCCTTGTTCAGGATTCGGACGAGCGCAAGCTGGATCGCGATGTGTTCAACGAAGCCTATCTGATGCATACATCAACGTCACCGCAGTACGCCATTATCGCCTCGTGCGATGTGGCAGCTGCGATGATGGAAGAGCCCGGCGGCCCAGCGCTGGTGGAAGAGTCTATTGCCGAAGCACTCGATTTCCGCCGCGCCATGCGCAAAGTTGATGAGGAGTGGGGCGAAGGCTGGTGGTTCAAGGTCTGGGGTCCGGATGACTTGTCCGAAGAAGGTATCGAGGAGCGCGAAGCATGGATGCTGAAACCGGGTGAGCGCTGGCACGGGTTCGGTCAACTGGCCGATGGCTTCAACATGCTTGACCCAATCAAGGCAACCATCATCACACCGGGGCTCGACGTTGACGGTGCTTTTTCAGAAGGCATCGGTATTCCGGCCGCCATCGTGACCAAGTACTTGGCCGAGCACGGTGTGATCGTCGAGAAGTGTGGCCTGTACTCGTTCTTCATTATGTTCACGATCGGCATCACCAAGGGCCGCTGGAATACGATGGTGACCGAGTTGCAGCAGTTTAAGGACGACTACGACAAGAACCAGCCATTGTGGAAGGTGCTGCCGGAGTTCTGTCAGAAACATCCGCGTTATGAGCGGGTTGGTTTGCGCGATCTGTGTCAGCAAATCCATGATGTTTACAAGGCCAACGATGTTGCCCGTCTGACGACCGAGATGTATCTATCGCCAATGGTCCCCGCGATGCGGCCGGCCGATGCGTTTGCCAAAATGGCACACCGCGAGATTGAGCGCGTGGCCATTGACGATCTGGAAGGCCGCATTACCGCCATGTTGGTAACGCCCTATCCGCCTGGTATTCCACTGCTGATTCCGGGTGAGCGTTTCAACAAAACCATTGTTAATTATTTACAGTTCGCGCGTGAGTTTAATGAGCGTTTCCCGGGTTTTGAAACAGATGTGCACGGTCTCGTCAAAGGCGAGAAGGATGGCAAGACTGCCTACTATGTCGATTGTGTGCGCTGATTAACTGTATTTAATCCGTTAAGAATCCGATGGTCTATGTCATCCGCTTTGTGCTTCCAGGGAGTGCGCCATGAGTCAGTTTCGTATTGAGCATGATTTGTTGGGAGAGGCTGAGATTCCAGAAGCAGTCTTCTGGGGTATTCATACCCTTCGGGCGATTGAGAATTACCCGATTACCGGTAAGACCATCGGCACCTACACGAGCCTCGTGCGCGCACTAGCCCTAGTTAAGCAGGCTGCCGCCGAAGCAAATGCAGCATTAGGGCACCTATCTAAGGAAAAAACAGAGGCCATCGTGGGTGCCTGCAGGGATGTGCTGGATGGGCAATTGCACGATCAGTTCGTGGTCGATGTGATTCAGGGCGGTGCAGGAACATCGACCAACATGAACGCTAATGAAGTTATTGCCAACCGGGCCCTCGAACGTATCGGCCATGCAAAGGGTGAGTATCAGTACATCCACCCGATTAATGACGTCAATATGTCGCAAAGCACGAATGACGTGTATCCGACAGCGCTCCGTGTAGCGACTTGCCTGGCGATCGGAGAGTTGCTCTCAGCAATGGCAGAGCTGCGTGAGGCCTTTGCGCAGAAAGCCGATGAGTTTAAAACGGTACTTAAAATCGGTCGTACCCAGTTGCAGGATGCTGTACCGATGACGCTGGGCCAGGAATTTTCGACCTATGCCGTTATGCTGGAAGAAGACGAGTCGCGCTTGCGCGAAGCCATTTCACTCATCCGTGAAGTCAATCTCGGCGCCACAGCGATCGGCACCGGTATCAATACGGATGTGCGTTATGCGCAGTTGGCTACAGAGCGCTTGAGTGAACTATCCGGTCTACCGCTGATGAGTGCGCCTAACCTGATCGAAGCCACTCAGGACTGCGGCGCGTTCGTTCAACTTTCAGGCGTGCTGAAACGAGTTGCAGTGAAGTTGTCGAAGACTTGTAATGACTTGCGGCTGTTGTCTAGTGGCCCGCAGGCTGGTCTTAATGAGATTCGTTTGCCGCCGCGCGCTGCGGGCTCATCAATTATGCCTGGCAAAGTGAATCCGGTTATTCCGGAAGTAGTCAATCAGGTTGCGTTCGAAGTCATTGGTAATGATATGACGATCACGATGGCCGCAGAAGCAGGGCAGCTGCAGCTAAATGCCTTTGAACCGATTATTGCGCATAGTCTTTTTAAAAGTGTCGAGCATCTGGCGGCCGCTTGCCGAACGCTAACAGTGCATTGTGTGCGTGGGATTACTGCCAATCTACCGTTGTTGGCTGAGCGTGTGCGCACATCGGCCGGTTTGGCTACGGCACTTAACCCCTATATCGGTTATGAGAATGCAACGCTGGTGGCCAAGCGCGCATTAGCTGAAAACCGTCCTGTGGCAGACCTAGTGTTGGAATTGGGCTTGCTGGATAAAGAAACGCTGGCACGTGTATTGCGTCCGGACGTCCTCACCCACCCGGGTCTGCCGGATCAATCCTAAAGAGCATCATGGAATCTAAACGTCTTACGCAATTTATTATCGGCGCCCTGGTTTTGGGCGTTGCCTCCGGAGCCGCCGTACATACCTGGGGGACCGAGTCCGGATTTTCGCTGCAGTATGCGGAAAATGTTTCCCTGTTGACGGATATCTTCTTGCGCATGATCAAGATGATTATTGCGCCGCTAGTCTTTGCAACCTTAGCGGTAGGTATTGCCAGCATGGGTGACTCCAAAACCATTGGCCGTGTCGGTATCAAAACCTTTGGCTGGTTTCTGACGATGTCCTTTGTCTCCTTGCTGCTGGGTCTCTTGATGGTGCACCTGCTGGAACCGGGTATCGGTGTTAATCTGCCGGTGCCAGAAATCACGGCAAGTAGCGGTATTACACAATCCGGTACCGGTCTTAAGAATTTTCTGAACCATGTGTTTCCGGCAAGCATCATGGATGCCATGGCCAAGAATGAAATTCTGCAAATCGTCGTGTTTGCCGTGTTCTTCGGTTTGGCAGGCGCCCACCTGGGGCCACGCGCACAAGAGTTCTTCCGGAATCTGGACATGCTCTCGCATGTCATGTTGCGCATCACTACGATGGTCATGAAGTTTGCGCCAGTGGCTGTGTTTGCCGCTGTGTCGGCTGTTATTGCCAAGAATGGTCTGGGGATCTTGGGCACCTATGCCAAGTTCATGTTGGCGTTTTACACGTCGATTCTCACACTGTGGCTGGTGATTATTCTTGCCGGTTCGCTGGTGCTGGGCAAATCCGTATTGAAACTGGTGGCGATGCTCCGTCAGCCTCTGGTGTTGGCATTTACAACGGCTAGCTCCGAAGCGGCTTATCCGAAGACGCTTGAACAGGTCGAACGTTTCGGCGCACCCAACAAAATCGCTTCCTTTGTATTGCCCATCGGGTATTCCTTTAACCTTGACGGTTCGATGATGTACTGCACCTTTGCAACGCTATTCATCGCACAGGTGTATGGCATCGAGATGAGCCTAGGTCAGCAATTTCTGATGTTGCTGATGCTGATGGTGACGTCCAAAGGGATTGCCGGTGTGCCACGTGCATCGCTGGTCGTGATTGCCGCCACGCTGGCGCATTTTAATATTCCGGAAGCGGGTGTGCTACTGATTCTAGGGGTGGATCACTTCCTGGATATGGCCCGCTCTGCAACCAACGTGCTGGGTAATGGCATTGCAACGGCAGTGGTGGCCAAGTGGGAAGGTGTGCTTACGCGGCACCCGTCGAACGCGTATAGCGAACCAGCGCATACGGAATCCCCGACGCACTAAGGTGTTCGCTACGTGAAACTTCCCGCCATTCACCGCTGAATGGTGGGAATTTCGTATCACCTTCTGCATCAAGACCGACTTCGGTAATGATCAGATGCCCGGCAAATGGCAGCGACTGTCGATAGAGTTCTGCGCCGCCGATAATGAAAGCGGGCGCGTCGCCTACGGCGGCTACTGCTGTAGGGAGCGAGTCAAAAACTTCGGCACCGGTTGCCTTGTAGTCGGCTTGGCGCGTGATAACCATGTTGCGCCGGTTGGGCAATGGGCGGCCAAGTGATTCCCACGTTTTGCGACCCATAATGATCGGGTGGCCGTTGGTGGTCTCTTTAAAATGCTTCAGATCTTCTGGCAGGTGCCACGGTAGCGCGCCCTTACCGTCTTCATTGGTGCGGCCGATGATGCCATTACGGGCAATGGCGACAATGATGGATAGTTGCGGGTGGGTTTGCTCAGCCATGAGTTGTTTGTGTCCAGTCAATCAGGCCGCGAGTTGATGCATCCAGCGCCTCTTTGCTGCCTTCGCCATTGAGCACCGGTAGGACGCGGGAAGCCAGTTGTTTACCGAGCTCCACGCCCCATTGGTCAAAAGAGTTGATGCCCCAGATAACACCTTGTACAAAAACCTTGTGTTCGTAAAGCGCCAGCAACAAGCCAAGATGGTACGGATCGAGGCGTGGCAGTAGCAGTGTCGTCGAGGGCTGGTTGCCGGCAAAGACCTTGTGCGGTAGCAATGCATCACGGTGAGCAGCAGAAAGGCCTGCGGCATCAAGTTCTGCGCGGGCTTCGGCCTCGGTTTTGCCAAAAGCCAGCGCAGCGCTCTGCGCAAAGCAATTGGCAAGTAGCGGTGCTTGGTGGCCTGGTAACGGGTAGTCGCTTAACGCGGTGGCGATGAAGTCGCACGGCACCAGCCAGCCACCTTGATGGAGAAGCTGGAAGAAGGCATGTTGGCCGTTAGCGCCAATTTCGCCCCAGACAATCGGATTGGCCGGACAGGTTAATGGTTGCCCATCGCGGTTGACGGTTTTGCCGTTAGATTCCATCTCCAGCTGTTGCAGATAGCCGGGTAGGTGACGCAGCGATTCGTTGTAAGGAACGATGGCCGAAGTATGGGCGCCAAGAAAGTTCGTATTCCAGATGCCCAGGAGCGCCAGTAGGACAGGGAGGTTTTCTTTAAGCGGGGCACGGCAGAAATGCTGGTCCATGGCCTGAGCGCCAGCCAGCAGGCGCTCGAATCCGCTCATGCCGATGCTGATTGCCAGAGGTAAACCAACAGCCGACCAGAGCGAATAACGACCCCCTACCCAATCCCACATCGGTAGCACTTGCGCTGGTGGAATGCCGAACTCGGCAGCTCGTTCAGGATGCGCAGAAACTGCAATGAAATGCATGGACAGCGCTTCTTCTGAACCGGTATGCGCCAGCATCCAGTTGCGGGCACTGGCCGCGTTGATCATCGTTTCCTGGGTCGTGAAAGTCTTGCTGGCGATAATAAACAGGGTACTGCGCGGGTCCAAAGTCTCAAGCAAGGGGGCGAGATGGGCACCATCCAGATTGGAAACATAATGGACATGCAGGCCTGGATGGGCAAACGCCGACAAGGCGCGCGTTGCCATCTTCGGACCGAGGTCTGAACCGCCGATGCCGATGCTTACTACGTGTCGAATCGTGTCGCCGCTGTAACCTTTCCAGGTGCCGCTACGTAACCTCTCAACAATTTCCGCCATCTGGGTACGTACACCGCGCACGTCTGGCATGACATCGAATTGATCCGAGGGGAATGCCGTGTCTTCAAGGTGACGCAGGGCGGGATGTAGCACCGCCCGTTCTTCGCTGACGTTGATCTGTTCGCCAGCAAAGAGACGTTCACGCCAACCAGCGACATTGGCATCATCTGCCAGATTCACCAGGGCATCGAGCACGTCGCTATCCAGACGCTGCTTGGAAAAGTCCAGCAGTAGATCGTTGCTTTGAACAGAAAAGTTTTTGAAGCGTTGCGGATCGGCTGCGAATAGCGCGCGCAAATGCGTTTGTGCCAGACGATCCCTTGCCTTAGTCAGTCGAGACCAGGCGGGTGTTTGAGTGATGTCTTTACTCATGGTGAGATTCAATTAAACAGCCACCGGTGCTGGAATGTGCGGGTGGGGTTCGTAGTTTTCGAGTGTGAAATCTTCAAAGCGAAAGGCAAACAGATCTTTGACGTCAGGGTTGATACGCATAACCGGAAGCTTGCGAATGTCACGGCTCAATTGCAGTTTGGCCTGCTCTAGGTGGTTGCTATAGAGATGCGCATCGCCGAGCGTGTGAATGAAATCACCCGGACGGTAATTGCAGACCTGGGCAATCATGAGTGTGAGCAGGGCGTAGGAAGCAATATTGAAGGGAACACCCAGGAAGATGTCTGCGCTACGCTGATACAGCTGGCAGGACAATCGCGGGCGTTGGTCCGCATCGCCCGGTGCGGGTGGGGCAACATAAAACTGAAATAGTGCGTGGCATGGCGGCAGCGCCATTTGGTCAACTTCACCCGGGTTCCAGGCGCAAACCAGGTGACGACGCGAATCAGGATTGTTTTTCAGGCCTTCAACGAGCTGCGTAATCTGGTCAATGGTGCGAATAGTTGGGGGCGCACCCTCTTTGCCCGGAGCAACCGTCTCCCATCGCCGCCACTGTTTGCCATAGACCGGCCCCAGTTCTCCGTTTTCATCGGCCCAGTCGTCCCAGATCGATACGCCGTTTTCTTTCAGATAGGCAATGTTGGTGCTGCCTTGGAGAAACCAGAGTAGTTCATGAATGATGGAGCGCAGATGGAGTTTTTTGGTTGTCAGTACGGGAAACCCTTCCTCAAGATCAAAACGCATCTGCCAGCCGAAAACCGAGCGCGTACCTGTCCCGGTCCGGTCGGTTTTTACGTGGCCTTGATCAAGCACATGCTGCATCAGGTTGAGGTAAGTCTGCATACGGAAACCCGTTATCTAGTTTTTGAGCTATTTCTGAGGTGAATCAACCCTATAATCATCGCATATTCCCCTTGAGAATCCTTCGATATGGCTGTGATCACATCCCGTACGCGTGCAACCCCTGCCTCTGCAAAGGTGCTACCCCTGAATTGGCAGCCCGTTTTGCCACGGGTGGTTCTTGAGAATAGCAAATTAAAAGACAGTGTACTCAATGGGTTATCGCATGCACTTGTGCTTTTCCCGGCATCGTTGCTGGTTGGGGGCGCATTGCCGACGGGGTTGCCGGGCGCGGTGCTGCTCAAACAGGTATTGGGCAGACAGCGCAAGAAACCCACTGCTTTGTTAAGAGTGAGCGCTGGTGCCGGCAAAATGCCGGTAGAGCCTCTGTTGCCGGAAGCAACCTTGTCCGGTGGCGGGTTGGTTCGCTGGTTGGCTTTCGACCCGGATGCGCCGGCCTTTCTGCGTCACCAGCAATTGCGCCAGGCGTTGAGTGGCCTGTTGGGCGAGCAGCCTAGCCGTTTGGATATTGTATTTCATGGTTCCGCAGGCTTTGTTGCCAGCGCAATGCCCGATGCAGCTTATGTTGCTGCTGTAAATCGTGTGGCCTTGCCAAAAACGGCCCTAGCCGAGAAAGCAGCCAAAACATCAGGTGCCGTAAAACCGGCCAAGTTACCTGAAATACGTTTATGGGTCGGTGCGCGCGATCAGGATTTTCTCAAGTCATCGTTAGCGTGCGCACTGGCCAAAGCAGAGGCCAATACGCTGACCCGTGCGTTGTGTGTGTTGCCTCCTAATCAGCTGACGCCGGGTTCTTTCCGTTCGCTTATTCCCGCTCAGATCAAGGGTCTGGGTATCCGCTGCGATACCTACGACGTAGCGCAGCTAAAGAAAATGAAAGCAGGGGCTTTTCTGGCAGTGGCTCAGGGTAGCCCGGAGCAGGATGCGGCCATTGTGCATCTAAGCTATGTGCCTAAAATCAAGCCGGTTAAGCGAGACCCGAAGGATAAGTCGGCAGCTGCAGCGTTGCCGCATGTGGCGTTGGTGGGTAAAGGCATCTGTTTTGATACGGGTGGCCATAATCTGAAGCCGGCGCGCTACATGGCAGGCATGCACGAAGATATGGCCGGTGCGGCCATCGCGTTGTCGGTTATTCAGGCAGTGGCCCGTCTGCAGTTGCCGGTGCGCATAGATGCCTGGCTAGCGCTGTCTCGTAATGACATCGGCCCAGGCGCCTATCGTCAGGGCGATGTGGTGACGGCGCTTAATGGCCGCACGATCGAAATCGTACATACCGATGCCGAAGGGCGGATGGTGCTGGCTGACACGCTCACATTAGCTGCAGCGGCTAAGCCAGATGTGGTGCTGGATTTTGCAACACTCACTGGCAGCATGACTACGGCGCTGGGTAATCGCATGAGCGGTTTCTTTTCAACGCAACGTCTACTCGGCGCGCGGCTGGAAGACGCCGGAACGGCAGTGGGCGAACGTGTAATGTCTTTTGTAATGCCAGATGATTACGATAGTGCACTCGACAGTCAGGTTGCCGATATCAAACAGTGCACGCTGGATGGTGAAGCGGACCATATTCTGGCCGCGCGATTTCTGAATCTGTTTGTTGGGGATGCCGCGTGGATGCATCTGGATCTGTCCGCTGCCACCTGTAAAGGCGGCCTCGGCGCTATTGGAACAGATACCACCGGTTTTGGTGCAGCGCTGACGATTCAGTTATTGCAGTCGATTGCCGCCAAGGGCTTGCCGCGTTCTTCGCCCGCTTTCTGAATTTAGCTTTCGCTATCTTCTCCCTCGTCTTCCAACGCGGGTTCCGCTGCTGCAGAGGCTTCCTGTAGCGATTTGAGCAATTGAAAAATCGCGCGGTAGGCTTTGGGCGGTTTCTGCTCAGCCTGTTCTTTCAGCGCATTACGTCGAAGTGTACGTAGTGCAGAGACATCCAGATCCGGGTGCTCGTTCTTCAGCGTTGTAATGACCGACTCATCCGCCAGCAGTTTTTCCCGCTGCTTTTCCAGTGCATGAAACCGAGCATTCGCTTTATTCGAGACCCCGTCGAGTTCGTCCAGCATTTCCTGAATTGGTTCGATATCCACATCGCGCATTAGTTTGCCGATGTATTGCATCTGACGACGTAAGGCGCCAAATGACGAGATACGTTTAGCTTCGCGTACCGCATCGGCCAGGATTTCGGGAATGTCCAGCTTCTTCAGACGTTCGTTGCTAACCCCTACCAAGCGTTTGCCAAGCTCCTGCAGGGCATCCATTTCACCCTTGGCCTTAGTCTTGCTGGGCCGACGTGATTCCGTTTTTGGCTCAGGTTCGGCATTAACGACTTCCTGCCCCTGACGGGTTTGAAAGTGACTGGGCGGCTTGCTAGCGTGGAAGGGCATGATGGTTTCTATTGGTCTGCGTATTAGATACGGGGTGCGATACGGGGTGTGTTTTGCCGCTATCATACCAATCGAACATAAATCCATTGATGATCGCCCCCATGACCAGCCACGCTGTAGACGTTTCAACGAACCACCATCTCTTTGCTCACACCCAGGAAGCATTGTCCCGGATTGCCACGGAGGTGCTTGATTTAGCCAGAGAGGGTGGCGCTTCCGCATCTGAAGTCGAGATCTCCGAAGGCTTTGGCCAAAGCATTAATGTGCGACAAGGCGAAGTGGAAACGATCGAGCATCATCGTGATAAGCAGGTGGGTGTGACCGTATATCTGGGGCAGCGCAAAGGTTATGCCTCGACCAGTGATTTCTCTGGCGATGCGCTCCAAGCAACGGTTCGCGCAGCGCTCGACATTGCGCGCTTTACAGCGGAAGACCCCTGTGCCGGTTTGCCGGAGGTCGAGCAGCTCATGCTCGGCCCGGTGCCGGATTTGGATCTTTTCCATCCTTGGATGCCCAGCGTTGAGACAGCCGTGTCTCTTGCGCGGGAATGTGAAGCCGCGGGCTTGGCGTACTCAACAGCCATTCAGAATTCCGAAGGTGCTTCGGTCTCGACGCATCAGGGGCATTTCATCATGGCCAACAGCCTTGGCTTTCTGGGCGGTTATCCCACCAGCCGGCATAGCATGGGGTGTGCGCTGATCGCGGCCGATGCCCAGGGTATGCAGCGAGACGACTGGTATGAATCTGTGCGCGCGGCAACGCAGTTTCCGCCAGCGGCAGAAATTGGACTTAAGGCAGCCCAACGGGCCGTGGCCAAACTCGGCGGGCGTCAATGTCCCACGGGTGAAGTACCGGTAATTTTTGAAGCGCCAATTGCTTCAACTATTGTCGGGAGTCTGGTGCACGCAGCATCTGGCGGCGCCCTTTATCGCAAAAGCTCTTTTCTGGAAGGGGCGCTAGGCACCCAAATCTTGCCGGATTTTGTGGTGCTGGAAGAGCGCCCATTGCTGCGTGGCGGCCAATCCAGTGCGCCATTTGATGGGGATGGTTTGGCAACGCGCGATCGTGATGTAGTACGTGCAGGGATCCTCGAAGGTTATTTCCTGTCGGTATACAGCGCTCGCAAACTAGGCATGGCACCAACCGCTAATGGCGGCGGCAGCCACAATCTCTTTTTGCGAGATACGCGAGCGGCGCATCCCGATCTGAAGTCCTTAATGAAAACCATGCAGCGCGGTTTGCTGGTGACTGAACTGCTGGGTCAGGGCGTTAATTATGTGAACGGTGACTACTCCCGCGGCGCCGCCGGTTTCTGGATTGAAAATGGTGAGATTGCTTATCCAGTTGAGGAAATCACCATTGCCGGTAATCTCAAAGACATGATGCAGGGCATCGTAGCGATTGCCGAAGATCGATTGAGCCGCAGCGCCAAGCAATCCGGGGCCATTCTGCTAGATCGAATGATGGTGGCAGGGGCCTAATGCGCTGCTGTATCGTCCGCCACGGAGAAACATCCTGGAATGCCGACCGCCGGCTGCAGGGGCATCAGGATATTCCGCTAAATGAGCTGGGGTTCGCACAGGCAGAGGCCGCGGGCCGATATTTACACAATTGCCACCAGCAAACGCCCTTTTCAGCCGTTGTCAGCAGTGATCTGATGCGTGCCCGACAAACGGCAGATGAGGTAGCGCGCGCTCTGGGAATGACTGTCGTGAGTGATGTCGGGTTGCGCGAACGTCATTACGGCCAATTTGAAGGAAAAACGCCTGCGGAGGCAGAAGCGCAAGATCCGGCCGCCTATGCCGCACTCGTTGCGCGGGCGGATTTAGCTGCGACACCGGGTGCCGCTGAGTCGCTACAGGCAATGTTGGCGCGTATTGATGCTTGCTTGAGCGATCTGGCAAGGGCCTATCCCGACAAAGCAGTGGTTATCGTCACTCATGGCGGCGTTCTGGATATTCTGTACCGGTGTGCCTTGGGACGCACCTTGATGGGTCCCAGAGATGCGCCGATTCCTAATGCAGGGCTGAATTGGCTGGATATAGAGGCTGAAGGGTCAGGTTTGCGCTGGACAATGCTGGCTTGGGGCGAAACCGAACACCTGACAGGCACCAGCCGCGACGAAATCCTGTAAAATCACGGCCTTGGCTCTAACCGCTCCTATCGGTAGCCCAGATTTCTGTTTTGTCCGATTTTGACTGAATCCCGAGGTTTCTTATGTTCTCTGCCCGCGACACCCTGCAGCAAGTTGACTCCGAACTCTGGCAAGCCATCCAGGCTGAAGACCGCCGCCAGGAAGATCATATCGAACTGATCGCTTCGGAGAATTATGTCTCCTATGCCGTTATGCAGGCGCAGGGTTCGCAGTTGACCAACAAGTACGCTGAAGGTTATCCGGGCAAGCGTTACTACGGCGGTTGCGAGCACGTTGATGTTGTTGAACAGATCGCGATTGATCGTTTGAAAGCACTGTTTGGTGCTGAGGCTGCTAACGTGCAACCGAATTCGGGTTCGCAGGCCAACCAGGCTGTGCTGATGGCCTTTGCCAAACCGGGCGACACCATCATGGGTATGAGCCTGGCCGAAGGGGGTCACCTGACCCACGGTATGCCGCTCAACATGTCGGGCAAGTGGTTCAACGTCGTTTCCTACGGCCTGAACGCCAAAGAAGAAATCGACTACGACCAGGTAGAAAAGCTGGCGCGCGAACACAAGCCGAAGATCATCGTTGCTGGTGCTTCGGCATATTCCCTGCGCATTGACTTCGAACGTTTTGCCAAGATCGCTAAAGAAGTGGGCGCCATTATGTGGGTCGACATGGCGCATTACGCCGGTCTGATCGCTGCTGGCTACTACCCGAATCCGGTACCGCACGCTGATGTGGTGACCACCACCACACACAAGACACTGCGCGGCCCACGTGGTGGCGTCATTCTGATGAAGGCCGAACACGAAAAGGCGCTGAACTCGGCCATCTTCCCAGGCCTGCAAGGCGGCCCGCTGATGCACGTGATCGCTGCCAAGGCAACGGCTTTCAAAGAAGCAGCGACACAGGGCTTCAAGGATTATCAGGAACAAGTGCTGAACAATGCGCGCGTCATGGCTCGTGTGCTGGGTGAAGAGCGTGGTCTGCGCGTGGTTTCGGGTCGTACCGAGAGCCACGTATTCCTGCTTGATCTGCGCAACAAGAACATCACCGGTAAAGAAGCTGAAGCCGCTCTGGGTCGTGCGCACATCACGGTGAACAAGAACGGCATCCCGAATGATCCGCAGAAACCTTTCGTCACCTCGGGTATTCGTATCGGTTCGCCGGCGATGACGACTCGCGGTTTCACCGAGATCGAAGCCGAGCAGATTGCTCACCTGATTGCTGACGTGCTGGATGCGCCGAACGATGAAGCTGTACTGGCTAAAGTGCGTGATCAGGTGTCGGCTCTCTGCAAGCAATTCCCGGTTTACGGTAAGTAAGCCGGAGTCGTTGAAAAAGGACGCGGCGCGATGAAGTGCCCTTTCTGTAGCGCGGACGGTACCACCGTTATTGAAACGCGCGAATCGGAAGAAGGGCACATCGTCCGCCGTCGTCGACGTTGTGGTCAATGCGAAAAACGTTTTACTACGCACGAACAGGCTGAAATCCAGTTTCCGTTTATTGTTAAGCGTAACGGATCGCGCACCGAATTCAGTCACGACAAGCTGGCCGCCTCTTTGCAGCTGGCCTTGCGCAAACGCCCAGTCACTGCCGAGGCAATCGATTCTGCCGTGTCACGCATCGAAGAGAAGTTGCTGGCACTGGGTGAACGTGAAGTGACTTCGCAGCAAGTGGGAGAGCTCGTGATGCGTGAGCTGAAGAAACTCGATAAGGTCGCTTACGTGCGCTTCGCTTCGGTTTACCGAAATTTCACCGACATCGATGAATTCTCTGAAGTCATTCGCGAGATCTCGCCGGCCCTTTGAGCCAGCGACGGGTTAACGTATATGCCCGATGTAAAAATCCAGACACCTACCGCTGCTGATGCAGCCTGGATGGC